>OLFU01000253.1_pt1 | contig 64542 bp, 51 predicted proteins | sample 1605161 | NCBI WGS metagenome assembly OLFU01 (sample SAMEA3888914, study PRJEB22519) | human gut metagenome | biome: human gut; feature: human-associated habitat; material: faeces | place: Denmark | collected 2011
ACCTCCGACCTCACGCTCACGGCCTCCTTCAAGACGGCCACCACGGGCGGCGGAGACCAGGGTAGCGGCGGAGACCAGGGCGGCGGCACGCTGGGCGATTAACCCACGGGCGCACAGGGGGAGAGCGAAGCCCCGGGGGCTTCCCACGGGCCACCCGCCCACGGCGACTACTAAAGGAACTTTGCCACGCGATAGGAACGCCCTCTCGTCGCCTCGCCCTCTCCCTTGTCGCCTGCTGAGGAGGAACAACAACAAAAACAACATTTACAACGATGAACAACGCTTCGCGGGGACAACACACGCTACGCGTGTAACAAGCCTTCTACAAGGTAAACAACAAGATACAACAGCTTCGCGGGGACAAACACACGCTACGCGTGTAACAAGCCTTCTGCAAGGTAAACAACAAGATACAACAGCTTCGCGGGGACAAACACACGCTACGCGTGTAACAAGCCTTCTGCAAGGTAAACAACAAGATACAACAGCTTCGCGGGGACATGCGCAGAACTGAGCTTGCTCAAGTTATGCCATGGCGAGAAAGAGTGCCATGAAATGGAACAGCTTTGCGGGGACACATGGCTAAGCGAACAATACTATGCAGGAAATGCGTCAAGTTGTGTGAGCAAGGCGAAGCGTTGTAAATGTTGTTTCTCTACAAGCAACCTTCGGCCTCGAAGAGCCAATGTCCTGGCGTCGTTACTTGTTGTAAAAGTTGTTTTAGTTGTTTTCTTAACTCATCCTAATGACAATGAGGATATTGAGTTGGCAAAACATACTTGGTTGTAAAATATTGTAAAAGTTGTATTGGTTGTCTTCTTAGCATGTCCTCGCGTTGCCACCGAAAGCAGAGAGAAAAGTACTCATTATCAAACCCTTAAACGAAAGAAAAATCATGGATGAAAAGAAAAGACAGGTATGGCGCTTCGTCATTCAGACCGCCATCTCGATCCTCACGGCCATAGCCACGGCCCTTGGCGTGACGAGCTGCATGTCGGTAGTGTAGTTACGATACAAAATCCCCTCCAAGACACACATCTTGGAGGGGAGTATAAGGGCCAGCGCGGCGTTTCTCGCGCAGGATATTGTCGGTCTTTGCGTCTGTTGTGTTGGTCAGAACTTTCGCCAGCGCAGTCCCAGATCTTCCGCCAGCGCAGTCTCAGAACTTCCACCAGCGTTTTTTCGGCTGCGGTTCGTCCTCCTCCCAGGGCGAGGGAGCGGGGGAAATGTAGTCCTGCCAGGTCTTCCCGTTGTGGATCATGTCGTAGATGCGTCCCCAGTCGGGGAGCCCGCCGAGGTTGCGGTCGTCGATGAAGAGGTCGGCCTTGATTTTGCGGGAGTAGTTTCTGTTTCTCTCCTGCGTGTCGGTGACGGGTTCGTCCATGTTGGCGGAATAGAAATCCACGCCCCGCTCATGACACCAGTCGAGAGCCTCCTGGAGCAGCGTGCCCTCGCGGACGCTCCACAGGATGAGCTGGTGGCCCTCCTTGATGAGCGTGCGGAGCGTCTGAATGGCGAAGGGGATCTCCTTGCCGATCTTCGGGTAGCGGTGCTCCACGATCGTTCCGTCGAAGTCAACAGCTATTATCATAGTGATAGTTGGGAAATGATGGTTGAAATTTTTTTGGGGGTTACTCTCCGGCCAGCTGGATCAGATACTGGCCGTAGCCGTTCTTCGCCATGGGCTGCGCCTCGGCCAGCAGCTGCTCGCGCGAGATCCATCCCTTCTGGTAGGCTATATCTTCGAGGCAGGCCACCTTCAGCCCCTGCCGCTTCTCGATACACTCGATGAAGGTGCTGGCCTCCGAGAGGCTGTCGTGGGTGCCCGTGTCGAGCCAGGCGAAGCCGCGCTGCAGCGTCTGCACCTTGAGTTGTCCCCGGCGCAGATACTCCTGGTTGACGGACGTGATCTCCAGTTCGCCGCGCTTGCTGGGCTTGATGTGCTTGGCGATCTCCACCACGCTGTTGGGATAGAAGTAGAGGCCCACGACGGCGTAGTTGCTCTTCGGGTGGGCCGGTTTCTCCTCGATGCTGAGGCAGTTGCCCTCGCCGTCAAACTCCGCCACGCCGTAGCGCTCCGGGTCGTTGACATAATAGCCGAAGACGGTCGCCTTGTCCTCAGCCTCGGCATTGCGCACGCTCTCCTGGAGCAGGCCCGTGAAGCCCGCGCCGTAGAAGATGTTGTCGCCCAGGACGAGGCAGACGCTGTCCTGGCCCACAAACTCCTCGCCGATGATGAAGGCCTGGGCCAGGCCGTCGGGACTCGGCTGCTCGGCATAGCTGAAGCGCACACCCAGTTGGCTGCCATCGCCCAGCAGACGGCGGAAGCCCGGCAGGTCGTGGGGCGTGGAGATGATGAGGATGTCGCGGATGCCGGCGAGCATCAGCGCCGAGACGGGATAATAGATCATCGGCTTGTCATATATGGGGATGAGCTGCTTGCTGATGCCCTTGGTGATGGGGTAGAGGCGGGTGCCGGATCCGCCAGCCAAAACGATTCCTTTCATGTTGTCTTTTGTTTACTGAAAAATACCTGCGCACGCCGGGCCCGCCGTGTCGGCGCAAGAACCTGCGAAGGGTGCGTCAAAAGGCTGGGCGTGCGTCAAAATATCGATATACGGCGCAAAGTTAAGCATTATTTTCAAAAATCTCGCCCTCCGAGATAGATAAAAAGGGCATAAGTATCATTTTTCTTGTTTTATTTCACTAACTTTGCAAGCGAATAGGCGATAGCGGCCTGTTTGATCAGAAAAAAAGTAACATAGGACAATGAGTTTTATATCACGATTATTCCATAAGGAAGAGCCCAAGACGGGCGGGATGGAAGACTACATGACGCTCGTGCGCGTCTATTTCCAGTCGGCCATCGCCTCGCAAGTCGGCATCACCAACCTGGCCATGCTGCCCGACCTGCGTGCCTTCAAATCCACGTTTCATGTGGCGACGGTCAACAACAAGCTCGGACTGGGTGAGAAGGCCTACTGCAAGAAGATGATGCAGAGCATCTATCAGACCGAAGACGACTTCTTCGACGAGGTCGATAAGAGCATCCGCAAAAACTGCCGCAAGATGCAGGACGTGCAGATGTTTATGTACCAGTTTCAGGGCTTTAGCCAGGAGCTGATGATGCTCGTCGGCAGCCTGATGAAGTTCAAGCTCCGCGTGCCCAGCATCTTCCGCAAGACCCTCTACACGATGACGGCGGCCACGGTCAACGACATCTTCGACAAGAACGACTTCACCGACCCCTCGGTGGTCAAGTCGGTGATGGCCGTCAGAAAGTATGACGCCCGACTCGGCTTCAGCCGCAAGTGGATCAGCGACTTCATCTTCCAGGTGGTGATGCTGGCCAAGAAGGAGCGCAAACCCAAGGACGAGGCCGCGGAGAAGTAGGCGTCGCCCCAAAGGATCAAAGTCACCGAATTTATCAGTAATAGAAACAAAAGGATCAAAATATTTGCTTGAATAAAAACATTAACGTAAATTTGTAGCCAAAATGTAGTCATTATGGATGCCAACGAACTACTTCTCAACACCTTCTCTACCCGTGTGCGGCAGATGATTCTCCATTACCAAAGGGTCTGCGAGGAGAATGCGGCGCTCAAGGCGGACGTGGCGGAGCGTGAGGGAAGAATCGCCGAGCTGGAGAGACAGCTCGACCAGGCACAGAAGGACTACAACGCCCTGATGACGGCGCGCATGATCGAGATCTCCGACACCGATATGGAGTCGGCACAGAAGCGCATCGCCAAGCTCATCAGGGAGGTCAACAGATGTATCACCCTCTTGAGTGAGCAATAGAGCGAAAGCGATGGAAGAGAAACTGCGTATCAAGCTCCATTTGTACGAGACCGACCTGATGGTCAACGTGCCCCGCGAGGAGGAGCAATACTACCGCGCCGCGGCCAAGCAGGTGACGGAGACGGTCAATACCTATGCCAAGATCTATCAAGGCAAGAAGACCCACAACGACGTCATGTACATGGCCATGCTCGACCTGGCGCTGCGCTCCAACAAGCTCGCCGCGCTCAACGACACGCAGCCCTTCATGGAGCTGATCGCCAAGCTGACGCAAGAGATCGAGGAGGTGATGCCGGACAAGGTGTGATAAAAAAAGAACAACATTAATACATGGTAGAAATAATCATTGCAGTCGTGGCTCTGGCAATCGGAGGCGGCATCGGATATGCTATTTTCAGATATGTTCTCAAGGGACAGTATCAAGAGGTGATGGACAAGGCGCGCAAGGACGCCGAGGTAGTGAAGGAGAAGAAGCTCCTGGAGGTGAAGGAGAAATTCCTCAACAAGAAGAGCGAGCTGGAGAAGGAGGTGCAGCAGCGCAACCAGCGCATCCAGCAGAGTGAGAACAGACTGAAGCAGCGCGAGCTCAACCTCAACCAGCGTCAGGAGGAGATCAGCCGCCGTCGCCAGGACGTGGAACAGCAGCAGCAGCGCCTCGACAACGAGAAGAAGATGCTGCAGGTGCGCCATCAGGAGCTCGACAAGATGCAGGAGCAGGAGCGCGAGAAGCTCGAGGAGCTCTCTGGACTGAGCGCCGAGGAGGCCAAGACGCGCCTCGTGGAGAGCATGAAGGACCAGGCGCGCCTCGACGCCGCCAGCTACGTCAACGAGATTGTGGACGAGGCCAAGCTCAACGCCAACCAGCAGGCCAAGAAGATCGTCATACAGACCATACAGCGCGTGGCCACGGAGACGGCCATCGAAAACAGCGTCAGCGTATTCCATATCGAAAACGACGAGGTGAAGGGTCGCATCATCGGCCGCGAGGGCCGCAACATCCGCGCCCTGGAGGTTGCCTGCGGCGTCGAGATCGTCGTCGATGACACCCCCGAGGCCATCGTCATCTCGGCCTTCGACCCCATCCGCCGCGAGGTCTGCCGCCTGGCCCTCCACCAGCTCGTGGCCGACGGCCGCATCCACCCCGCCCGCATCGAGGAGGTGGTCTCCAAGGTGAAGAAGCAGCTCGACTCCGAGGTAGTGGAGACGGGAAAGCGCACGGCCATCGATCTCGGTATCCATGGTCTCCATCCCGAACTGGTGCGCATCATCGGCAAGATGAAGTATCGCTCCTCCTACGGACAGAACCTGCTGCAGCACGCCCGCGAGACGGCCAACCTGAGCGCCGTCATGGCCGCCGAGCTGGGTCTCAACCCGAAGAAGGCCAAGCGTGCCGGATTGCTCCACGATATCGGCAAGGTGCCCGACGAGGAGACCGACCTGCCCCACGCACTCTATGGCGCCAAGCTCGCCGAGAAATATAAGGAGAAGGCTGACATCGTCAACGCCATCGCCGCCCACCACGACGAGGTGGAGATGACGACGCTGCTGGCGCCCATCGTCCAGGTCTGCGACGCCATCTCGGGTGCAAGACCGGGCGCAAGACGCGAGATCGTGGAGGCCTACATCAAGCGTCTCAACGACCTCGAGGCCACTGCGATCAGCTATCCGGGCGTGGTCAAGACCTACGCCATCCAGGCAGGTCGCGAGCTCCGCGTGATCGTCGGTGCTGACAAGATGACGGACGACGAGGCCGAGAAGCTCTCAGGCGAGATTGCCACGAAGATCCAAAACGAGATGACGTATCCGGGACAGGTGAAGATCAACGTGATCCGCGAGGTGCGCAGCGTGGCCTACGCCAAGTAGAAACAAGAAGAAAGAAGTACGAACACGATCTGCCGCTCCTTCTCCCTTTCCTGGGGGGAGGGAGCGGTTGCCATATCAAAACGGTTCTTATTTAAATACGCTTCCCATAGTTGCTCGGCTCTCATATAAGTTCGGTTCTCATAGGAGCGTGGCTGATAAAAAAAAGGGGGACTTGCCCACCATCTCGGCGGATGGTACGGGCAAGTCCCCCTGTTCTTTTATATTAGGAGGCGCCTCCCTCATTATCGGAAGGCGCTTCCCATTTATAGTAGGCGTGTGTCTCCTTGGATCCTACTCCCACTCGATCGTTGCGGGCGGCTTGGAGGAGATGTCGTAGCAGACGCGGTTGACTCCCTTCACCTTGTTGATGATCTCGTTGGAGACCTTGGCCATGAAGTCGTAGGGCAGGTGGGCCCAGTCGGCCGTCATGGCGTCGGTGCTCGTCACGGCACGCAGGGCCACGGGATGCTCGTAGGTGCGCTCGTCGCCCATCACGCCCACGGAGCGGACGGTGGAGAGGAGGATGGTGCCCGCCTGCCAGATCTGGTCGTAGAGCGAGACCTCGATTTCGCCGTTCTGCATGTCGGCAGGGACGCCGGCAGCCAGCACACGGCGAGCCTCCTCGCCGCTGAGCCGCACCTTGTACTCACGCAGGCCACGGATGTAGATGTCGTCGGCATCCTGGAGGATGCGCACCTTCTCGGGCGTGATGTCGCCCAGGATGCGGACGGCGAGGCCCGGACCCGGGAAGGGATGGCGCGTGATGAGGTGCTCGGGCATACCCATAGAGCGGCCCACGCGGCGCACCTCGTCCTTGAAGAGCCACTTCAGCGGCTCGCAGAGCTGGAGGTTCATCTCCTTGGGCAGGCCGCCGACGTTGTGGTGGCTCTTGATGACCTTGCCCGTGATGTTGAGACTCTCGATGCGGTCGGGATAGATCGTGCCCTGGGCGAGCCACTTCGCACCCGTCTGCTTCTTGGCCTCGGCATTGAAGACCTCGACGAAGTCGCGGCCGATGATCTTGCGCTTCTGCTCGGGGTCTGTGACGCCAGCGAGGTCGGCGAAGAACTTTTCGGAGGCATCGACGCCGATGACGTTGAGACCGAGACACTTGTAGTCCTCCATGACGTCGCGGAACTCATTCTTGCGGAGCATGCCGTGATCGACGAAGATGCAGGTGAGGTTTTGGCCGATGGCTTTGTGGAGAAGGACGGCGGCCACGCTCGAATCGACGCCGCCCGAGAGGCCGAGGATCACCTTGTCGTCGCCCAACTGTGCCTTGAGTTCGGCCACGGTGGTCTCGACGAAGGAGTCGGCACTCCAGTCCTGCTTGCTGCCGCAGATATCGACCACGAAGTTGCGCAGCAACTGGCTACCCTGGAGCGTGTGGAACACCTCGGGGTGGAACTGCACGGCCCAGACGGGCTGCTTCGTGGAGGCATAGGCGGCGAAGCGCACGTTGGCCGTAGAGGCGATGCACTGGCAGTCCGCGGGGATGGCCGTGATGGTGTCGCCATGGCTCATCCACACCTGCGATTGGGGCTCGAATCCCTTGAAGAGGGGATTGCTGGCCTCGAAGTGCTCCAGGTTGGCGCGGCCATACTCGCGACTGTCGGCGGCCTCCACCTTACCCCCATTGGTATGGGCGATAAACTGTGCGCCGTAGCAGATGCCGAGCACGGGGATCTTGCCGACAAACTGCGTGAGATCTACCTTGAAAGCCTCGGGGTCGTGGACCGAATAGGGCGATCCCGAGAGGATGACGCCGATGACGGAGGGGTCGTCCTTGGGAAACTTGTTGTAGGGCAGGATCTCGCAGAAGGTGTCCAGCTCGCGGACGCGGCGGCCGATAAGCTGCGTGGTCTGTGAGCCGAAGTCCAAAATGATAATCTTCTGTTGCATAATCTATTGATATAATGATCTTGATGTTCGATGATAGAATGTGGGTCCGCCGGGGGCGGCGTCTCTTAGGAGAGCACCGTGAGGCGGGCAAACTTCAGCAGGAGTTTTTTCACGCCTACGTTGGCGAACTCCACCGTGGCCTTGGCGTCATCGCCGGACCCCGTGAGTGCCACGACCTGGCCTCGTCCGAAGCGCGGGTGCTCCACCTGCGATCCCACGTGGATCGATCCTGAGGCAGGGGAGGCGCCTTGCGGACGGGAGACGGGCTGCGCACGCCCGCCGCTGGTCAGTGCGGAGTCGAGGCGCCGCCAGTTGCCACCCTCGCGCAGAAGTTGCTGGCGCGTGCGCGGCGAGAGCGGATCGACAGCAGGCTCAGGTCGGCGCGGCTGCGTGATCTTCGGTTGCGGTTCGGCACGAAACTGCGAGGCGACGGGCTTGCTGTTCTGCCACCGCGACGACTGCTGTGACCGGAAGTTGTCGTCCCAGGACCTGTTGCCCGTAGAGGATCGGCGGAAGTTGTCGCCACCCTGCGACTGGCGGAAGCCGCCCGAGGAGGCAGGACTGTCGCCCTGCTGCGTCAGATAGCGTGGGTCGATGTCGTTGATGAAGCGGCTCGGACTGTCAAACTGCATGGATCCGAAGCGGAAGCGGTTTTGGGCGTTGGTGATGATGCAGTGGCGCTCGGCGCGCGTGATGGCAACGTAGAGCAGGCGCCGCTCCTCCTCCAGTCCGCGTCCCGTGTCGGAGGCCATGGGAGAGGGAAAAATGTTCTCCTCCAGTCCGACGACGAAGACGTTGGCAAACTCCAGGCCCTTGGAGGCGTGGACGGTCATGAGCTTCACCTTGGGCGTGTCGTCGTCCTTGCGGTCCTGGTCGGTGATGAGGGCCACCTCCTGGAGGTAGTCGGCGAGCATGACGTGGTCGCCCGTCTCCTTGCCCTCCTCGACGAAGGCCTGCATGGCGGCGAGAAACTCCTCCAAGTTCTCCTGCTTGGAGACGGACTCGGGGTCGAGGTTCTTGTAGAGCTCGGCGTAGAGGCCGCTCTCCTTGACGATCTCGCGGCCCGTCTCGAAAGCGTCCTTCTCCGTGGCCACGGCAGCAAACCGATCGATGAGCTCGCGAAAAGCGACGAGTTTCGACAGGGCGGCCTTGCCCAGGCCCGTGGCGTGCTGGCCGGGGTGGCTGATCACCTCCCAGAGGCTCACGCCGTCCTCCGAGGCGCAGTCGATGAGGCGCTGCAGCGTCGTGTTGCCGATGCCGCGGGCGGGATAGTTGATGATGCGGCGCAGGGCCTCGCCGTCGTCGGGATTGACGACCAGGCGGAAGTAGGCCAGGATGTCCTTGATCTCCTTGCGCTGGTAGAATGACAGTCCGCCGTATATTATATAAGGTATGGCCCGCTTGCGCAGTTCGTCCTCGAAACTGCGGCTCTGGGCGTTGGTGCGGTAGAGGATGGCGAAGGCGTCATACTCGCAGCCGTCCTGGCGCTTGATGCGGTCTATCTCCTTGGCCACCACCATGGCCTCCTCCTTGTCGCTGTAGCAGGGGTGGTAGAGGATGCGGTCGCCCTCGGCCTCCTCGGAATAGACCTCCTTGGCGATCTGCCGCCGGTTGTGCTTCATGAGCGAGCTGGCCGCACTGACGATGTTGCGCGTGGAGCGGTAGTTGCGCTCCAGCTTGAAGAGGCGGGTGAGGGGAAACTTCTTCTGGAAGTCGAGGATGTTGTCGATATTGGCGCCGCGGAAGGAGTAGATGCTCTGGTAGTCATCGCCGACGACACAGACACGCTGGTGGCCCTCCGAGAGCAGTTGCACGATGCTGACCTGCACGGCGTTGGTGTCCTGGTACTCATCGACCAGGATGTAGCGGAAGAGGCTGGCGTACTTGCGCCGCGTCTCGGGATGGTCGCGCAGGAGGAGAAAGGTGTTGACCAGCAGGTCGTCGAAGTCCATGGCGTTGGCCTGGAAGAGGCGGGTCTGGTAGGCGGCGTAGATCTTGGCGATCGACGGCATACGTTGCTCGCGGTCGCGCTGGCAGGCGGCCTGGTCGTTGGCATACTGGGCGGGGAGGATGAGGTGGTTCTTCGCCATGGAGATGCGGCCCGCCACCGTGGCGGGCTTATAGACCTTGTCGTCGAGGCCCAGTTCCTTGAGGATCAACTTGATCAGGCTCCGCGAGTCGCTGTCGTCGTAGATGGTGAAGTTGGGCTGGTAGCCCAGCGTTTGGCCCTCCTTGCGCAGGAGGCGCGAGAAGATGGAGTGGAACGTGCCCATATAGAGTCGGCGGGCCTGCTCGTCGCCCACGATCTGGGCCACGCGCTCCTTCATCTCCCGTGCGGCCTTGTTGGTGAAGGTCAGGGCCAGGATGTTCCAGGGGTCCAGGCCCGTCGTGAGGAGGTAGGCTATCTTGTAGGTCAGGACGCGGGTCTTGCCCGATCCTGCGCCGGCTATCACCAGCGAGGGGCCGTCGCAATAGGTCACGGCTTCGCGCTGGCTGTCGTTGAGTTGGGATAATATCTCGTGCTGCTGGTCGCTCATGGGGAGATGGTGCTTGGTTGGTGTAGGATGTGTGATGGGGGGTGGCTACCGCCTCATGTCAAAGGCGGGGATGAAGGTCATCTGATGCATGATCTGTCGCTGGCGCTTCCGCATGTAGGGCGAGGGCGTCTTGCTACTGTATCTTCGGGGGTTGGGGAGCGTGGCGGCTATCAGTGCGCAGTCGGCGCGCGTGAGGTTGTAGGCGTTGATGCCGAAGTGTTGCTCGGCCACGGCCTCCACGCCGTAGATGCCGTCGCCCATCTCGATGGAGTTGAGATAGACCTCCATGATGCGCTGCTTGCCCCAAAGAGTCTCGATGAGGAAAGTGAAGTAGGCCTCCAGGCCCTTGCGCAGCCACGAGCGGCCCTGCCACAGAAACACGTTCTTGGCCGTCTGCTGCGAGATGGTGCTGCCGCCACGCAGCCGCTTGCCGTCGTCGAGGTGCTCCAGGGCGGCCTGCTCGATGGCTTTGTAGTCGAAGCCGTGGTGCTCCATGAAGCGCTGGTCCTCGCTGGCGATCACCGCCACGGGCATAGAGCGCGCCATACGTTCCAGCGGAATCCACTCGTGGTGGAGACGGACGGAACGGCCATCGGCGATCTGCTCGAAGCAACGCGTGAGCATGAGCGGCGTGAAATAGACCGGCACAAAGCGATAGGCTACCACCGCGAGCAGCGAGGAGGCGAAGAGCAAGGCCAGGGTCAGACGGACTATCTTGAATATCTTTTTCACCATATACGTTTGCAAAGGTACAAAGAAAAAAGCAAATGGATATAGACGCGTTCTAAAAATTGGGGGAAATATTGGAGAAATAATTTGCCTAATAGCAAAATATTTCTTATCTTTGCATAAACTGAATACGATAGGGCATAAACTGAATAGGATAAGTTTCACTATCTCGGCACAATAAAGAGTTCAAGCGTATGGCAACAGACGATAAGACTATATTGAAGATAAAAGATATCGCCAAATCCACTATACCATTAGGGAGCAAGGCTATATTGTATGGATCGAGGGCGAGGGGAGATGCCCGTAACGATTCAGACTGGGATATTCTTATTCTTTTGGACAAAGATAGATTGGAACAAGCCGACTATGACAATGTGAGTTATCCCTTTGTCCTGTTAGGATGCGACCTTGGCACAGAAATCAATCCTATTCTTTATACAAAAAAAGAATGGGAATCGTATTATTTTACCCCATTTTACGAGAATGTAAATCGTGATGGAATTGTTTTGGTTTGAAAATTATGGATAATATACATAAGAAAACTCTGGTCGGCCTTCAAGTGGAAAAAGCCAAGAGGTTTTTAGCCCAGGCGGACGAAATGGTGGAGCTGAAACATTGGGATTTGGCTGCCAATCGCTATTATTATGCCAGTTTTCATGCTGTGCAAGCACTTTTTATAGCAAAAGGAATCAACGCCCATACACATGCAGGTATAAATGCACAATTTAGTTTACATTTTGTAAGGACAAAGGTCGTCGATATCTCTTATGGAAGTTTTCTTGCCCGTATGTTTCAATTACGGCAGAAAGCGGACTACAACTGCGCCTACGATATTTCAGAGGATGATATTCAGGAGATAATTGGTTTGTCACACGATTTCGTTAAAACCATTTTGAGCCTTATCTGATGATCGATTTGTTGATAGTCACAGAGAAAGGACATACTTGGAATTGTAAAAAAATGGTTTGCCTTTTGGCTATGTACGGAAAAAGCCGTAACTTTGCATCTTAGAATAATAATTAGCATCCATATAATGAAGATTTCATACAAATGGTTGAAAGAGTACGTCGATTTCGACCTGACACCGCAGCAGGTGGCAGAGGCATTGACCTCCACGGGTCTCGAAGTGGGCGGACTGGACGAAGTACAGGCCATCCCTGGTGGGCTGAAGGGTCTGTTTGTAGGTAAAGTGTTGACGTGTGTCGCCCATCCCAATAGCGACCACCTCCATATAACGACGGTGGATCTGGGCAAGGAGGCTCCTCAGCAGATCGTCTGTGGCGCACCCAATGTGGCCGAGGGCCAGAAGGTGATCGTGGCCGACCTGGGCTGCGTCCTCTACGACGGAGACAAGAGCTTCACCATCAAGCGGTCTAAGCTGCGCGGCGTGGAGTCGCTCGGCATGATCTGTGCAGAGAACGAGATCGGTGTGGGCCACTCCCACGACGGTATCATTGTCCTGCCCGAGGATGCGCCCGTGGGACAGCCTGCCGCCGAGTACTACCATTTGGAGAGCGACTGGGTGATCGATATCGACATCACGGCCAACCGTGCCGACGCGCTGAGCCACTACGGTGTGGCCCGCGACCTCTACGCCTGGCTCTGTGAGAATGGATACAAGACCAGCCTCCACCGACCCGACTGCGAGGCTTTCCATGTCGATAACCACGACCTGCCCATCGAGGTGACGATCGAGAACACGGAGGCCTGCCGACGCTACGCCTGCGTGAGCATCAAGGACTGCGAGGTGAAGGAGAGTCCGCAGTGGCTGCGCGACAAACTCTCCACCATCGGACTCCGTCCCATCAACAATATTGTCGATATCACCAACTATGTCATGATGGCCTACGGTCAGCCGATGCACTGCTTCGACGCCGACATGGTCACGGGCCACCACATCGTGGTCAAGGCCGACAACGCAGGCAAGGAGTTTGTCACCCTCGACGGCGAGAAGCACATCCTCGGTGAGCACGATCTGGCCATCTGCAACGAGCAGGAGCCGATGTGCATAGCCGGCGTCTTTGGCGGCAAGGGCAGCGGCACGTATGAGACCACACGCGACGTGGTGCTGGAGAGCGCCTGTTTCCATCCGACATGGATACGCAAGAGCGCGCGACGCCACGGACTTTCCACCGATGCCAGTTTCCGCTACGAGCGCGGCGTGGATCCCAATCTGGCGATCTACGGACTGAAGCAGGCCGCCATCCTTTGCCAGCAGTTGGCAGGGGGCAAGGTGAGCATGGAAATCAAGGATGTCTATCCCAACAAGGTGGAGGGATTCCCCGTCCGCCTCAACTATGAATACTGCGACCGACTGATCGGCAAGCGACTCGGCCAGGAGACCATCAAGCGCATTGTCCAGAACCTGGAGATGCGCATTGTCAAGGAGGATGATCTCGGACTGGACCTGATGGTGCCGCCCTACCGTGTTGACGTGAAGCGTCCGTGTGACGTGGTGGAGGATATCCTCCGCATCTACGGTTACAACAACGTGGAGATACCGACGACGTTGAAGTCGTCGCTCACCATCGCAGGCGAGGCGGACAAGGAGTTTCGCCGTGAGAACCAGGTCAGTGAGCAACTGGTGGGAGCCGGATTCAACGAGATCCTCAACAACTCGCTCACCAAGCAGGCCTACTACGACGAGAACCTCTACAACTGCTATTCGTGGGCACGGACGGTGAAGGTGATGAACCCGCTCTCCTCCGACCTCGGCGTGATGCGCCAGACGCTCCTCTTCGGAGGACTGGAGAGCATCGTCCGCAACGTCAACCGCAAGGCGCGCAACCTCCGATTCTTCGAGGTGGGCAACGTCTATCACTTCGAAGAGGAGCGCTATACCACGGAGAGCCCGATCAAGGCCTACCAGCAGCACTACCATCTCGCCCTCTGGGTGACGGGTCATCGTGTGGAGGGCAACTGGGCCCATCCCGACGAGGAGAGCTCCTTCTTCGAGCTGAAGGCGCATGTGGAGAATGTCCTGCGCCGCGTCGGACTCCAAGCGGGCCAGGTGCTGACGGAGGCTTCCGACAACAACATCTTCGACAAGGGCCTTCGGATGAAGACGCGTGGTGGCAAGGTACTGGTGGACATGGGTATCGTCAATCACCATGTGCTCCGCCGCTTCGACATCGAGCAGCCGGTGTATTATGCTGAGATCGACTGGACGGAACTGATGAAGGCAACGCGCAAGAACAGTCTCCTCTTCCAGGAACTCTCGAAGTATCCGGCCGTGAGCCGCGACCTGGCGCTGCTGGTCGATGCCAACGTGGAGTTTGCTCAGATAGAGCAGATCGCGCGACAGACGGAGAAGAAACTCCTCAAGCAGGTGGTGCTCTTCGACGTCTATCAGGGCAAGAACCTGCCCGAGGGCAAGAAGAGCTATGCCGTCAACTTCATCCTGCAGGACGAGAGCCGCACGCTGACCGACAAGGCCATCGAAGCCATCATGCAGAAGCTGATGAAGAATCTCACGACCAAGCTCCACGCTGAGTTGAGATAGACAGGAAAGCTAAAGGCAAGAACATATACAACAAAAACAAAGAATAAGATAAATTCATGGGAAGAGCTTTTGAATATCGCAAGGCTACCAAGCTGAAGCGATGGGGTCACATGGCCCGCACGTTCACCAAACTGGGTAAGGAAATCGCTATCGCCGTGAAGGCTGGCGGTCCGGAACCGGAGAATAACCCGCGTTTGCGCGCCTTGATCGCCACTTGCAAGCGCGAGAACATGCCGAAGGACAACATCCAGCGCGCCATCAAGAACGCGATGGGCAAGGATCAGAGCGACTACAAGGAGGTGCCGTATGAGGGCTATGGACCGCATGGCATCGCCATCTTCGTCGATGCGCTGACGGACAACACCACCCGCACGGTGGGCGATGTGAGATCGGTGTTCAACAAGTTCAATGGCAACTTGGGAACGCAGGGTTCGCTCTCCTTCCTCTTCGACCACAAGTGTGTCTTCACCTTCAAGGCGCCGGCTGATACGGACATGGAGGAGCTGATCCTCGAGTTGATCGACTACGGAGTGGACGATGAGTTCGACGTCGATGACGAAACGGGTGAGATCACCATCTATGGTGAGCCCAACCACTTTGGCGAGATCCAGAAGCATCTGGAGGAAGCTGGCTACGAGATCACCTCGGCAGAGTTTACGCGCATCCCCAACGACCTCAAGGAGGTGACGCCTGACGTGCGCGAGGTCATCGACAAGATGGTGGACCGCCTGGAGGACTTCGAGGACGTGCAGAACGTTTATACCAACATGAAGCCCGCCGAGGAGGAGTAAGAAAACAGAATCGTCGCCCCAGCTGGGGCGGCGCTGCGGAAAATAGGACAATCCCAAGTCTTTCCTATCTGAACTGTCTGATAGAGAGACTTGGGATTGCTTTTTTCAGGAGGGAAGGTTTGGGCCGCTGGATTGTGGCCTTCCCTTGATTGCCGCTTGATTGTGACTTTCCCTTGATGAACGCTTGATTGTGGCCTTTCTTGAAAGTCGTCTGATCGTGGACTTTCCTTGGAGGCTCGTTTATGCGAAGTGGTTGAGTCGGGCGATATACTTGCCCAGGATATCAAACTCGAGGTTGACCTCCGTGCCCACGACGATGTCGGCGAAATTGGTGTGCTCGCGTGTGTAGGGGATGATGGCCACGGTGAAGGTGTTGTCGGTGGGGTCGATGACGGTGAGCGAGACGCCGTTGACCGTCACGGAACCCTTATCGACCGTGAAGTAGCCCTTGCGCGCCATCTCGCGGTCGAGGGCGTACTCAAAGGTGAAGTAGGTGGAGCCGGCAGCATCCTCCATCTTCACGCAGCGCGCCGTCTGATCTACGTGGCCCTGCACAATGTGACCGTCCAGGCGACCGTTCATCGGCATCGAACGCTCGACGTTGACGCGGTCGCCCTCCTTCAGCAGGCCAAGGTTGGAGCGGAGCAGCGTCTCCTTCATCGCCGTCACGGTGTAGCAACCGTCCTGGATGCTCACCACAGTGAGGCAGACGCCATTGTGGGAAACGCTCTGGTCTATTTTCAACTCATCGACAAAGCTGCAACGGAGCGTGAAGTCGATGTTCTCCTGGTCGTGACGGATGGCAACGACGGTTGCCATCTCTTCTACTATACCGCTAAACATATTTTTATTTCTGATGCTATTTTTCTCGTTCTAAGTTGTTACGCTTGTGCAAAGTTAGTGATTATTCTGCAATCGACGACCTTTTCGCCCTGCGATTTTCACGATCATCACGTATTCTTTGGTCTGTAAAAAGCACAAGAAGTCCTTTTGTAGTTGATAATAATGAACTATAAACGAAAAACAAGGTTAAATAATGTAAACGAGAGTAAGAAAATTAACTTTTGACTGTTAATGGTTTAAGAAAAGGGCGTATCTTTGCCATCGAGAAAAATCGAGGAAGATGAAGAAACGAACGATTTGGACAATAGCCGTCATCATGGGGCTTTCATTCTTGGCCCTGTTGTTGTTGCAGCTCAACTACATCGAGGAAATGGCCGAGATGAAGCGGGAGCAGTTTGACGAGTCCGTCAACCGTGCCTTGTATCAAGCCTCGCGCAACATGGAGCTCAACGAGACGCTGCGCTATCTGGAGCGCGACGTGGATGAGAAGGAGAGTCAAGGCGCATCGAAGCAGGGTGGGCGAAGCGGACGGAGCAAGGCGGGCTACTCGTCGTTTCAGATGAAGACCGTCACCAACAAACCGTCGCAGACGCCGAAGGCCATGATCCTGCGCAACGACAGCAGTTCTATCTCGGCTACGAAGAAGAGCCTGCAGGAAATCGTCCGCAACCGCTACGTCTATCAGAAGAGCATGCTCGACGAGGTGGTCTATAATATCCTCTATTCCGCTTCGGAGAAACCGCTCAAGGAGCGCGTCAACTTCAAGTTGCTGGACCAGGACCTGAAAGCGGAGATGATGAACAACGGCATCAACATCCCTTACCACTTTGTGGTGCAGACCCAGGACGGGCGAGAGGTCTATCGCTGCCCCGACTACACGGACGAGGGAGTGGAGAGCAGTTTCAGTCAGGTGCTCTTTCGCAACGACCCGCCCAACCGTCGCGGCATCGTACGCATCCACTTCCCCGAGATGAACAGTTACATCTTCTCCAGTGTGCGCTTCATGATCCCGTCGGTCATCTTCACGTTTGTCCTGCTGGTGACGTTTATCTTCACTATCGTCGTGATCTTCCGACAGAAACGCTACTCGGAGATCAAGAACGACTTCATCAACAACATGACCCACGAACTGAAGACGCCGATAGCGAGTATCTCGCTGGCCTCGCAGATGATGAACGACAAGAGCCTGACGAAGTCGCCGCAGATGATAGAGCATCTCGGAGGCGTGATCAATGACGAGTCGAAGCGCCTCCGCTTCTTGGTGGAGAAGGTGCTGCAGATGAGTATGTACGACAACAAGACGGCGGTGCTCAAGAAGAAATACACGGACCTCAACGAGATGGTGGAAAACATTGCTGCCTCCTTCACGCTTCGTGTGGAGCACACGGGCGGCAAGGTCTATACGGGCATAGAGGCGGTCGATTCGGCGATGTATGTCGATGAGATGCATTTCCAGAATGTCATCTTCAACCTTCTGGACAATGCCGTCAAATATGCCAAACCCGACGAGCCGCTCAACGTCTATCTGAAGACGTGGAACACGGAGCACCACCTCTGTCTCTCTGTTCGCGACACGGGCCAGGGTATCAAGAAAGAGAACCTCAAGAAGATCTTCGAGAAGTTCTACCGCGTCCACACGGGCAATGTCCACGACGTCAAGGGCTTCGGTCTCGGACTGGCCTATGTCAAGAAGATGGTCGATCTGCACGAGGGCGAGATCCGCGTCGATAGTGAGTATGGCAAGGGAACGACCTTCACCATCAAGTTGCCCATCATTCGCGACGAGGATATGGAATAAGGTGCCGATGAGTGGTCCAACGAAGTCGGTCAACTATATATATAAATAAGGAAATACATTAATATAATAATAACCCGTAGCGGTGTGGGAGAGGTGTCGCAGCCGATCCGCCCGCTCCTTCTAAACCAGAATTGAATTATGGAAGAGAAACTGAAGATTTTGTTGTGTGAGGATGATGAGAATCTGGGAATGCTGCTCCGCGAGTACCTCCAGGCGAAGAACTTCGAGTGTAAGTTGTGCCCGGACGGCGAGATTGGCTACCGTGAGTTCTTCAAGGAGAAGTACGACATCTGCGTCCTCGACGTGATGATGCCGAAGAAGGACGGTTTCACGCTGGCTCAGGAGATTCGTCAGAGCAACGCCGAGGTGCCTATCATCTTCCTGACGGCCAAGACGCTGAAGGAGGATATCCTCGAAGGCTTCAAGTTGGGTGCCGACGACTATATCACCAAGCCCTTCTCCATGGAGGAGCTCGTGATGCGCATCGAGGCTATCCTGCGTCGCGTGAAGGGTAAGAAGAACAAGGAGAGTACGCTCTACCACATCGGCCGCTTCACCTTCGACACCCAGAAGCAGTTGCTCACCATCGGCGAGAAGCAGACCAAGCTCACCACCAAGGAGAACGAGCTGCTGGCCCTGCTCTGCTCCCACGCCAACGAGATCCTGCAGCGCGACTATGCGCTCAAGACCATTTGGATCGACGACAACTACTTCAACGCCCGGTCTATGGATGTCTATATCACGAAGTTGCGCAAGCACCTGAAGGACGACGACCAGATCGAGATCATCAACATCCACGGCAAGGGCTATAAGCTCATTGTCCCCGATCAGAACTAAGGTCGCAAGTTGACGCTCACCCGACCAGAACAAAGGTAGCAAACAGACCGTCCCTTTCGTCTGCCCATCGTGGAGGCGGAAGGGATGGTTGGTTTAGTACTTGCTGCTGCGCTTGGTGATAACGACGTGGGTCACCACGCCCGCCAGGACCAGGGTCAGTCCGGAAAGCAAGAGGAGGTTGTTGTGGGGCAACAGAAGGCCGTGGATCGCAAACAGGCCAACGCCCGCGGCGACGGAGATAAGTCCGGCAGACTGGATGATCTTTTTCTTCATGTCGGCAAAATTACAACAAATAATTTGGCTAATCAAAAAAAAGTCCGTACTTTTGCACCGCATTTTGATGGAGAGTCTTTAAGGGCTTGAAAATCAGTGCAAAAGTTTAAGCATTAACTTATATTTTTTATCAACAATTTTAAGGGTAGTATGAATCAATACGAAACCGTTTTCATTTTGACTCCCGTTTTGTCTGATGACCAGACAAAGGAAACGGTCGCTAAATTCAAGAGCCTGCTCACCGAGAATGGTGCTGAGATCTTGAATGAGGAGGCCTGGGGTCTGAAGAAGTTGGCCTACAACATTCAGAAGAAATCGTCCGGCTTCTATTTCCTCATCGAGTTCAAGGCTGAGCCTACGCTCATCGATCGTCTTGAGACGAACTTCCGTCGCGACGAGAAAGTCATTCGTTTTATCACCGTGAAGCTTGACAAGTATGCTGCTGCTTACGCAGAGAAGCGTCGCAACAAGCTCGCAGCTAAAGTAGAGGAGGCATAATCATGGCAGAGCAGAGAAAGTCAGAAATCCGTTATTTGAACGCTCCTTCTATCGACACGAAGAAGAAGAAGTACTGCCGTTTCAAGAAGAGCGGTATCAAGTATATCGACTATAAGGATCCCGAGTTCCTCAAGCGTTTCCTCAACGAGCAGGGTAAGATTCTCCCCCGTCGCATCACAGGAACTTCTTTGAAGTACCAGCGTCGTCTGGCCACCGCCGTCAAGCGTGCCCGCCAGATCGCATTGCTGCCTTATGTCACCGATTTGATGAAGTAATTAAAGAAGGAGGCAACGATTATGGAGATTATTCTGAAAGAAGATATCATCGGTCTTGGCTACAAGAACGATATTGTGAACGTGAAGAGTGGCTACGGCCGCAACTATCTCATCCCGAAGGGACTGGGCGTGATCGCTTCTCCCTCTGCCAAGAAGGTCCTCGCTGAGAACCTGAAGCAGCAGGCTTCTAAGGTCGCTGCCCTCAAGGCAGCAGCCGTGGAGCGCGCCAAGCAGCTGGAGGGTGTCGAACTGGTCATCGCTACGAAGGTGAGCGTGACGGGCGTGGCCTATGGTTCAGTAGGCGCAGCCAATGTGGCTGAGGAGCTGGCCAAGAAGGGCATCGACATCGATCGCAAGATCATCACCATGCACGATGCTAAGCGTGTCGGCAACTACGAGGCTACCGTCCACTTCCACAAAGAGGTGGAGATCAAGGTGCCTGTCACCGTGGTCGCTGAGAACGAGGCTGAGCTGAAAGCTGAGCGCGAGGCCGAGGAGGCCCTCCGCGCTGAGAGTGCCAAGGTAGAGGCTCCCGCTGAGGAGGAGGCTCCCGCCGAGACTGAGGCTCCCGCAGCTCCCGCTGAGGAGGAGGCTCCCGCCGAGGCTTAATCAATATTAGGCATACAGATTTAGAGCGCATTTTAGCACTGTAAAGCAGCATTCATTATAGACCCCCGTCGTCCAAAGGATGATAGGGGGTTTATTTGTGTGCTTACGCTACGCTCGTGAGCAAAGGGCTTTTGTTCGGGAAATGTTAATTCCATGAAAAACGACTGATAATTAAAATATATTAGCTAAATTTGCAAGTGAAAGGAATGTCACAATTGCTTTGCTGAAAGAAGGATGAACAAGAAGATAAGGATAAAAGACATAGCAGAAAGAGCAGGCGTCTCTGTAGGCACGGTAGATCGTGTACTACATAATCGGCCCAATGTGTCGGCAGCGTCGTTGGACAAAGTGAACAACGTTCTCAAGGAGCTCAACTATGAGCCGAATATGTACGCCAGCGCATTGGCGTATAATCGCTCCTTCACGTTCTATTGTTTGATGCCGCGCCATGCGAGCGAGGCGTATTGGGACGAGGTGGAGGACGGTATGGTAGAGGCCGTGGAGTTTCGCCGCGATTTCCAGATCGACGTGAAGTTCATCCACTACAGTCGCCTCGACGCACAGTCGTTTGAGGATGCTGCCTCCGACTGCATGCTGCTCAATCCTGATGGTGTGATCCTCGTGCCGCCCGCACGTGAGCTGGCCAAAGCCTTTGCCGACAAACTCCATGCGACAGGCGTCCCCTTGGTCTTGCTCGATTCCTATATGGCAGATCTTCAGCCGCTTGCTTTCTTTGGCCAAGACTCCTTCCAAAGTGGCTATTTCGCTGCCAAGATCTTGATGTTGATCGCCGGAGGCGACCCCGCCATCATGCTGATGAAGCAGGGCAGGGAGGGCTACAGACCCTCGCAGCAGCAGGAAAACCGCGAGGTGGGTTTCCGCCACTACATGGAGAACAACTTCCCGCAGGTGGACATCAAGACGCTGACGCTTCCCTTGGACGGAACGCAGAAGGACAACGACCGATTGCTGGACGACTTCTTCCGCAACCATCCCGAGGTTCGCCATTGCATTACGTTCAATTCGCGCGCATGGATCGTAGGCGAGTATCTCCAGCGCCACCAGAACGAACGCGTGCAGGTGATGGGCTATGACGTCGTTCATAAGAATGCGGACTGCGTCCGCCGCGGTGCCATCTCTTTCCTCATAGCCCAGCACGGTTTCATGCAGGGCTTCAAGGCCGTCGATGCGCTCTTCCGTTCCCTGGTGCTGAAAGAGGATATCCGTCCCGTCAATTTCATGCCCATCGAACTGCTGTCGATGGAGAATATCGACTTCTATCAGCGTTCCACGATCTAAGGCGGCCCGACAAAAGCCGCTTCCATCTATTTGCTTATTTGCTTACTCAAGCTAAGACCGATTATGGAGATCATTCAGCGCAATTTCTTCCGGCTTCTTCGCTCCGGTGCCTTCGCCGACGACGAGCTCTTGGAGCCTATGTCGGCGTTCAAGTGGCGTCGCCTCTACCAGATGGTGGAGGTCCAAGGCGTGGCTGATGTGTTTCTTCGTGGTGTGCAGAAGCATAGTGGAGAGCAGGGACTGAACATGCCCGAGGAGATACTTCTCCGGGCAGGGCAAGACGCACAGAAGCAGCAGAGCCTTGCCGAACTTGTCTCGCGCAAGGTCGGCATGAGTATGGGAATGCTCAACAAGCGCTATGTGAAGCTGCTCGATGGTGAGCGCCATAGCATAGACACCTCCGTGGAGACGATGGACTTGCTGCGGCTGCTTGTCGTCAATGAGCAGGACTTCCTCAACCACGGTATCAATATGCGCGGCATCATTTTTCTTGGCCGCTACCTTCGGGAGAAGGGCGACCGGGTCGATTTCGTCAAACTCGACAACTGGTTGCTTCGCCTTCATCTGCAGCGCATGGCCCAGTTGCAGGGTAGTATCCTTATCTCGGTCTTCGACTTCGAACCTGACGAACTGCCGTTTGTGCACCGCGAGGAGCCTGCAGCCTTCAAGTTAGCCGTCAGCAGCGTGAGCAACCTGGTCAAGGATACGGCACAGGAATGGCATTTCCGCCAGACGAGGACGGGATTTGTCAGCAACAATTCTGCCGTCCTGCGTCGCAATCTCAGACGGAGTTTCCGCTACCTTCCCTATGCGACGCTGGAGACGGTGAGCAACTTTTTTAGCAATTTTGCCAGAAGCCTCAAGGAAATAGAAGAGTAGGGGGTGGCTTTGTGCGCGGCTATTTCCGGTTGGCGTAGTCGAGTGCGGCTCCGATGGCCGTGCAAAACTCCGAGTGCTTCGGGATGATAAACTTCACGCCGTAGATGCGCTCAATGATGGGGAAGACGGTCTTGCACTGAGGCAGCAGCGTCAGGTTGCCAATCATCACGAAGTCTTGGATGCCGCTGCGTAGCGCGCTGAGGACAGCAGCCGAGCCAATGGCCTGGAGCACGAGATTGATCAGGCCGAGTGCGATGTCGGCACGGCTGGCATTGGCCTGTGCGTGAGCGAAGAGTGAAGCTGTGGCGTCCATAGGCAGCCCTGGCAGCGGATTGGGCGAGATGTCGCCGATGAGCAAGTTGATCTTGGCAATATCGCCCCCTTGGGCCAGTTCCGCCACTTGGTTGGCATCGTCGGTCTGGAGCAGCAGCCGCGAGAGGCCCGAGAGCGTGCCACCTCCGATTCCTATGCCTCCGATGTGCTTGATGTGGTCGCCGTCACACTGCACGATGGAAGTGCCCGTTCCCATGGAGACCACGATCATCTTGCTTAGTTGCGATTCGTGCTGGGCTCCCAGCCCGTCAGCGATAAACTCCTCCACCTTGGTCGTGGGGAGTCCGTAGATGGGCGAGTCGATGTAGGCTGCACCCACACCCGTCAGCATGACCTGTTCGATGTCGTTGAGGTCTATCTGATTGTCGTACAGGTATTTGCCAAAGGCTCCATAAAGTGATGTCACAGGGTCTGTGGCGCGGATCCGCAGGGGTGAGCTTACCTCTCCGTCCCTCACGCCTACAATCTTCGTCGTTGAGATACCGACATCAATGCCGATGGTAGTTTTCATGTCTTAGAGCTTTTTTTTGGCTGCAAAGGTAATATATAAAAAGGAGAAAAGAGGCCGATTCGAGATATTTTAGCAAAAAACTGCTAATAAATTTCCCTATTCATCTGAAAATGAGTATCTTTGCAGTCCGTTTAGAGGATGTAATAATAAAAGTAAGATAATATCAACAACAACAGGAATGACAAAGGCAGATATCATCAACGAAATTGTTGAAAGAACTGGTGTGGGCAAAAAGGACGTGGCCGCCGTTGTGGAGGAGTTCATGTCGTGCATCAAGGAAAGCATGATGGAGCGTAAGGAGAACGTCTATCTCCGTGGTTTTGGCAGCTTCGTTGTCAAGCAGCGTGCCGAGAAGACCGCCCGCAATATTTCCAAGAACATCACGATTACCATCCCCGCTCACAAGTTCCCGGCATTCAAGCCGGCCAAGTCTTTCATCGACCGCATGAGAGACTTAGGAGAAGTGGAATAGTCAATTTCAATAATTAAGATAAGTAAAACAATTTAAAATCATTAAGCAATGCCAAACGGAAGAAAGAAAAAGGGACACAAGATGGCTACGCACAAGCGTAAGAAGAGACTGAGAAAGAACAGACATAAGAGCAAGTAAGCCCATCTTATAGGCTGAAAGCCGAAGTCTCACACAGTCTTCGAGTATGGGCGGTGCTTGTCGGCGCGACGTTCTAATCCCTTGGAATAATGTCGGCAAGCCCCGCCCACTTTTTTTTGAGTCAGGCGAGGCCTGCAATCCTCGCGGAGCGAAGATTCTTATTATAGGTATTATATGATAGGGATGCAACCGCTGCCAGGACGGACAGGCTCAGCCATTAACCAACTTCATCAGGATAAGTAAAGAAAAAAATGACCAGCGAAGTAATTATCGATGCTCAGCCCAAGGAAATCTCGATAGCCTTGCTTGAGGACAAGCGGTTGGTGGAGTACCAGCGCGAGCCCCGCGAGGCAAGTTTCTCTGTGGGCAACATTTATGTGGCAAAGGTAAAGAAACTGATGCCCGGCCTCAATGCCTGCTTCGTCGATGTAGGCTATGAGCGCGACGCTTTTCTTCACTATCTTGACCTTGGAAGTCAATTCAACTCCTACGCGAAGTACCTGAAGCAGGTTCAGGGAGACCGCAAGCGACTTTTCCCCATCACCAAGGCCTCGCGCCTTCCCGATCTCAAGAAGGACGGCAGCATCCAGCAGACGCTCTCTGTGGGTCAGGAGGTTATCGTGCAGGTGGTCAAGGAGCCCATCTCTACGAAAGGCCCCCGTCTGACGACGGAGTTGTCCTTCGCAGGACGCTTCCTTGTCCTCATGCCCTTTGGAGAAAAGGTCAATGTGTCGTCTAAAATCAAGAGTTCGGAGGAGCGTGCACGTCTGAAGCAGCTCATCCAAAGCATCAAGCCGAAGAATTTTGGCGTGATCGTACGCACCGTGGCGCAAGGCAAGCGCGTCGCAGAGCTTGATGCGGAGATGAAGGTGCTTTTGCGTCGATGGGAACAGACCATCACCAAGGCGCAGAAGACGCAGGAGCGTCCTCAGCTCGCATTCGAGGAGACGGGTAGGGCAGTGGCCATGCTGCGCGACTTGTTCAATCCGTCCTACGAGAACATCTACGTCAACGATGACGAAATCTGCACGGCGGTGAAGCACTACGTATCGCTCATTGCGCCGGAAAAGGAGGGCATTGTCAAGCGCTACACGGGCAAGGTCCCCATCTTCGACAACTTCAACGTTACCAAGCAAATCAAGTCCAGCTTTGGCAAGACCATCAACTATGGCCACGGTTGCTACCTTATTATAGAGCACACTGAGGCCATGCATGTCGTCGATGTCAACAGTGGCAATCGTACCAAGGAGAAGGGTCAGGAGCAGAATGCCCTCGACACCAACCTCGGTGCTGCCGACGAGCTGGCGCGCCAATTGCGACTGCGAGATATGGGAGGAATCATCGTGGTCGATTTTATTGACATGCACCTGGCCGAAGACCGGCAGATGCTCTACGAGCGCATGTGCAAGAACATGCAGAATGACCGTGCACGCCACAATATCTTGCCGCTGAGCAAGTTTGGACTGATGCAGATCACGCGCCAGCGTGTGCGCCCGGCCATGGATATCGACGTTGACGAAACCTGCCCGACCTGTTTCGGGACTGGAAAGATCCGTTCCAGTATTCTTTTCACGGATCAGTTGGAGCGAAAGATTGACCGATTGGTTAACAAAGTCGGCGTGAAGCGGTTCTACCTGCACGTCCATCCCTATGTGGCTGCCTATATCAACCAGGGCTTGATGAGCCTGAAGTTGAGGTGGCAGTTGAAGTATGGAATCGGCGTCCGCGTCGTTCCCTCTCAGAAGTTGGGTTTCCTGCAGTATGAGTTCTACGATGGAAACCGCCAGTTTATCGACATGAAAGAGGAGAACGACAAGTAAGAGAAATGACTTTTTCAAGCCCACTTGATAGTGACAAGAGATGAAGGAGCGGCCACCAGCGCATGAACGTGCACGGGTGACCGCTCTTTTTCTATAAGGCTATTTATTTCTATATGCCTCTTGGTCTCTATATGCCTCTTGATTTCTATATCCCTGTTTGGTTTTTATATTCCACTAAAAAAGACAGTCTCTCGTGCAATAGAATAAGGAGGGGGGAAAAACAATAAACCACCCATTGGGACGTTATATATTTATGATGTATCAGAAGAAAACCATACGAGATAACAAGCAGGCTGCTTTCCCACACCGATGGACCATTTCCGTCCTGTGGACAGTCCTGCTGATGTGCTGTGCCCTCGGAGTCCGGGCCCAGTCGTTCACACTCCAGGGCAAGGTGTCGGACACCAATGGCAATCCGATCGAGTTGGCCTCGGTGATGGTTGTCTCGCAGGGCAAGCTCGCCATGACCAATCTCAAGGGCGAGTTTAGCCTGGAGCTCCACAGTGCCGACAGTGTGGCCGTCCGTTTCTCGATGGTTGGTTATCGCACCAAGACGCGCGTCCTGCGCCGTCCGCGTGGGCGCCAGACCCTCATGGTCCAGTTGGCCGATGACAATACGCTGGGCGAGGTGACGGTGGAGGGCAAGAAGAAACGCCAGGGCACAACTGAGCAGTTGGACCTTCAGACTACGCAGCAGGCTCCTTCGGTCTCGGGCAACGCCGTCGAGGAAATGGTGCAGACGCAGGCCGGTGTCTCCACCCATTCGGAGTTGACCTCCCAGTATAACGTGCGCGGTGGTTCGTTCGACGAAAACTCCGTCTATATCAACGACGTGGAGGTCTATCGTCCCTTCCTTGTGCGCAGTGGACAGCAGGAGGGCCTCTCCGTCATCAATCCCGATATGGTGGCCTCTGTGGGATTCTCCTCGGGTGGCTTCGAGGCCAAATATGGCGACAAGATGTCTTCTGCGCTCGACATCACCTACAAGCGACCTACGCGCACGGAGGCCAAGGTGTCGGCTTCGCTCCTTGGCGCCAGTGCCTACGTCGGACTTGCGGCGAAGAAGTTCACGTGGACCAACGGCCTCCGCTATAAGACCAACCGCTACGTGCTGGGATCGCTGGAGACTAACGGTGAGTATAAACCCAACTTCCTCGACTATCAGACCTATCTGTCCTGGCAGCCGACGAAGCGGTGGCAACTCGACCTCATCGGCAATATCTCGGAGAACCATTACAACTTCCGTCCTGAGGACCGCAATACCAACTTCGGTACCATGGAGAACGTGAAGAACTTCCAGGTCTATTTCGACGGACAGGAGAAGGACCTCTTCCGCACCTTCTTCGGATCGCTGGCCTTGACACACAAACTGAAGGACAACAAGACTTCCGTCTCTCTCATCGGGTCGATCTTCACCACGAAGGAGCAAGAGCGCTACGACATCCAGGGACAGTACTGGCTGACGCAGACGGAGACTTCCGAAAACCTTGGTGTGGGTACTTATATGCAGCATTCGCGCGATTATCTCAAGGCGACGGTGGGCAACGTCAAACTCATGACGCGCCGCACGACGGACCACCACCATGTGGAGGGTGCGCTGCTCTGGAGGATGGAACGCGTCACGGAAAACTCTGCTGAGTATGAGTATCGCGACTCGGCAGGCTACAACGTGCCCCATACGGGCAAGGATCTGTATATGATCTATTCGCTGCGTGCGCGCAACGAACTCCGTGCCAATCGCTTCGAGGGCTACCTGCAGGACAACTGGAATTTCCGCACGGGCAATGATAGTGTGCCTACGCTCTATACACTCAACTACGGTGTGCGCTTTGCCCATTGGAATTTCAATGGCGAGACGCTGATCTCACCCCGCGTCTCGCTCAACATCGTCCCGGGATGGAATCGCAATCTGGCCTTCCGTGTAGCCACGGGACTCTACTACCAGGCTCCTTTCTTCAAGGAGTTGCGCGACACGACGACGCTCAACGGTGTGACCTATGCCAAACTCAACCAGAAAATACGTTCTCAGCGCTCCATCCACCTCGTGGGAGCGATGGACTATAGTTTCCGCATGCTCGACCGGCCGTTTAAGTTCTCGGCGGAGATCTACTATAAGATGCTCTCGCGCCTTACCCCTTATGTCGTGGACAATGTCAAGGTGACTTACTTCGGCGACCAGGAAGCCTCGGGCCATGCTGCGGGTATAGACCTGAAACTCTTCGGCGAGTTTGTGCCCGAGACCACTTCGTGGTTGACGTTCAGTGTGATGAGTACGCGGATGAAGATAGGCGGCAAGTCCATCCCCCTGCCCACGGACCAGCGTTATGCCGTCAACCTCTTCTTTACCGACTACTTCCCTGGTACGACCAAGTGGCGGATGAGCCTCCGCCTTGCTTTTGCCGATGGTCTGCCTTTCTCTGCTCCCCACAAAGAACTGGAGTCCAACACCTTCCGTGCGCCAGCCTATAAGCGTGCCGATATTGGTATGAGCTACCGCCTCTTTGACAACCACGAGGGCGACAAGAAGTCCATCCTCCGCAATGTGTGGCTGGGACTGGACTGCCTCAACCTCTTTGGCATCAACAATGTCAACAGCTACTATTGGATCACGGACGTCACGGGCCAGCAGTATGCTGTGCCCAACTACCTCACGGGGCGCCAAATCAATGGTCGCATTACCATCGAGTTCTAATCCTTCCCTATATAACAGATTATTAGCGGCAGACTTATGAAGTCAGCCGCTTTTTCATCCTGTCCATGAGGTGAAAGAGAATTGTGTGGGTACACGGTAAAAAAGTTGCAAAAAAAGACCTTAAATGTTTGCATTAGTCAGCAGAAAGCATTAACTTTGCCATCGTTATCCTGAAAAAAATCTTTTTACCTTAAAGAAGGACTAATACCTATTGAAGTGGAAGCGGTCGCCTGTGAAGGCCATCGCTTTTGTTTTTTCTTCTCCTTCTTCTTCTGTTTCCATCTTTTCCTTTTCGTCTTTTCCTCCCTTTCCTTTCCTCTCTTAGCTTCTTCCCTTTGTTTTCTTTCCATTGTTCTCTCTCCACGCCAGTCTTATGTAGCTCCTTCCTTTATTATAGGAATAGCAATGGAATGTTTTCGTTGTTGTCAGGGTCAACGGGCCATTTTTGCTTACAGAGGGAGGAAAAAGCAAGAGGTCGGATCCGCACCTCGAAGGATGGTCTCCGACCTCTTGCGTAGTCCCATGGCGGGACCGTCTATGCTTTGTCTGCTGCTTTTTGTAGCTTACTTCTTCAGCAAATCCATATCCATGAAGATCTTCTTGAGGATCTCGATGGCCTGGTCCACTTGGTCCTTGGTGTGCGTGGCCATGAGGGCGAAGCGCACCAGCGTGTCCTGCGGGGCACAAGCAGGCGGAATAACCGGGTTGATGAATACGCCCGCATCATAGGCGAGCTTCGTGACGAGGAATGTCTTATCGACATCGTGGACGTAGAGCGGGATGATCGGGCTCTCAGTGTCACCGATCTCGAAGCCCTCCTCGCGGAAGCGCTTCAGTGCGTAGTTGGTCACGTCCCACAGGTGCTCGATGCGCTCCGGCTCCTTCTGCAGGATGTGGAGAGCCTCCAGTGCTGCTGCCGTGGCTGCAGGCGAGTTGGAAGCACTGAAGATATAGGTGCGTGAGGTGTGACGAAGCCAGTTGATGGTGTCGAAGTCAGAGGCAATGAAGCCGCCGATAGAAGCCAGACTCTTGGAGAAAGTGCCCATAATCAGATCGACCTCATCAGTCAGTCCGAAATGGTCGCAAACGCCGCGTCCCTCTCTTCCGAAGACGCCGATGCCGTGAGCCTCATCTACCATGACGGAGCAATTATACTTGTGCTTCAGTTCAACGATCTGCGGCAGCTTGGCCAGGTCGCCCTCCATGGAGAATACACCATCAACGACAATCAATTTGATGGCCTCGTGCGGCAACTTAGCCAGCACGCGCTCCAGGTCTTCCATGTCGTTGTGCTTGTAGTGGAGCTGCGTGGCAAAGCTCAGACGGCGTCCATCGACAATACTCGCATGGTCGCGGTCGTCACAGATGATATAGTCGCCACGGCCCACGACAACGGAGAGCACACCCTCGTTGACGGAGAAACCCGTCGAGTAGCCCAGCACGTCTTCCTTGCCGATATATTTGGCTATCTCTTTTTCGAGCTTGATGTGCAAGTCGAGTGTGCCGTTGAGAAATCGGCTGCCTGCACAGCCCGTGCCATATTTGTCGAGCGCAGCGTGGGAAGCGGCGATGATGCGTGGATCGCTGGGAAGGCCTGTGTAGGCGTTGGAGCCAAACATAAGAATCTTATGTCCGTCGATATCGGTTACTTCGGTACCCTGCATACTTGTGATTTCGCGGAAATAAGGGTACACTCCAGCCTTCATAAACTTCTGAGGCGTTCGGTAGCTTTTGTACTTTTCTTGTAATTGTCCCATTACTTTTTGGCGTAGCCGAAGCTACTTCTTTATTATTAGGCTGCAAAGATACGAAAAAACTACCATAGCACGCCCTATTTCGCAAGAAATCTTTCCTTTATTTCAATTTTTAGCGCTTCGAACGAGCATAATTCATGTTATTTTCGTAATTTTGTGCCGTCAAGAAATGTAACAGTACGGTTCCTTTATGAAACATATCGTCTTCATCACAAACCCCATATCGGGCACGATCAGCAAAGCAGGCATACCTGAGCTTGTCGAAGTGCATCTCGACCACGCCCGATTCAGCTACGAGTTTGTCTCGACACAGTATGCTGGACACGCCACGCTGCTGGCCCAGGAGGCTGCAGCCCGTGGTGCGGATATTGTCTGTGCCATCGGAGGCGATGGGACGGTCAACGAGGTAGGACGCGGCCTCCTTGGCACAGAGACCGCTATGGCCATCCTTCCCTGTGGTTCTGGCAATGGCCTGGCGCGCCATCTCATGTTGCCCATGGACTTGAAGCGTTGCCTCGATATCATCAACCTCGACACCGTGGAGACGCTCGATTCCGGCGTCATCAACGGCCATCCCTTCTTCTGCACCTGCGGAATGGGCTTCGACGCCTTCATCTCGATGAAGTTTGCCGAGGCAGGCAAGCGTGGCCTCATGACCTATGTCGAGCAGATGCTGCGTGAGGGACTGTCCTACAAGCCCGAGACCTATGAGATTGAGGACGAGATGGGGTCGAAGACCTACAAGGCGTTTCTCATCAGTGCGGCCAATGCCTCGCAGTATGGCAACAACGCCTACATCGCTCCCCACGCTTCCATGAGCGACGGTCTGCTCGATGTCATCATCATGCAGCCCTTCAGTCTCATCGAAGCGCCGCAGGTGACGCTCGAGATGCTCAACAAGACCATTGACAAGAACGTCAATATCCGCACCTTTAAGGCCCGCCACGTCCATATCCACCGCAGCAAGCCGGGCCTCATCCACTATGACGGCGACCCGCTCATGAGCGATGCCGACGTGGAGATCGAGGTCAAACCCAAGAGCATCTGCGTCGTAGTCAATCCCCATGCCGACGAGGCTGCGCGTCAACCCAATATGATGCAGACTGCTGCCTCAGAGCTCTTCTATAACATGGACCGCATCCGCACGCAGATCACTCGCCAGGGCCGCAACATCCAGGCTACCAATCTAAAACTGCTTCGGAAGTTGAATCTGAAGTAAATCTCATCGTGTTCTCTTTCAAGCAGTTCTCCATACGTCAAGACCGTTGTGCCATGAAGGTGGGTACGGACGGTGTCCTTCTCGGAGCGTGGGCCGCGGGTGGTCAGCGCATCCTCGACATCGGGACTGGCACGGGTGTCATAGCCCTGATGATGGCGCAGCGCTTTCCTGATGCCCAGGTCTCGGCCATCGAACTCGATGCGTCGGCGGCCCAGCAGGCCCAGGAAAACGTAGCAGCAAGTCCTTTCTCCGATCGCATTGCGGTGGAGCATGTGGCCCTGCAGCAGTACGAGGCCCTGCCCTTCGATGCCATTGTTGTCAACCCGCCCTTCTTCACCCATGCCCTTGCTGCCAAGGGTTGCGCAAGAGCTATGGCACGGCAGACCGACAGTCTCTCCTTTCGCGACCTCTGTCGTGGAGGCCGCCGCTTGCTGGCCGAGGGTGGGGTGATGAGTCTCATCATTCCTGCCGACCGTTGTGGTGAAGTGGAGACGGAAGCAGCCCTCGCTGGACTCTTCCTTCAGCGCAAGGTAGCGATACGGACCACGGAGCGCAAGCAACCGAAGCGTTGCCTTCTGGCCCTGGGACCCCGTTCTGCCCGTTCTTTTCCTCAGGAGATTCGTACCATGATGGAGAATGGCAATCCCACGTCTTGGTATCAGTCGCTGGTGTCCGATTTCTACCTTTAGTCGCAGGCCTTCCTTCTTTTGTGTTTCCGATACGCTCAGAGCCTCATGTCTTATCCATAGCCGTTTATCAAGTTTTTTTCATCCCCTGTGCAGTTTTTTCAAGTTTTATTCGTACCTTTGTTGGGTCTTTCTTCCTTATCATAGACCATGAAGCGCAACACGATGGTCGCAGAGTGGATGCAGAGACGCCGCTCCGAGGCCCTATAGGGTACAGGAAAACTATACGATTTTTAAAACAAAGTGTTGCAAACTAACCATTTATGAAAAGAATGATTCCCGTCGTGATGCTCTCAGGCATCATCGGACTGAGCGCTTGCGGCAACAAGACAGAGCAGCCGCAGCAGAATGCTGACACGCTTGAGGTGGCCGACACCATCAAGGAAGACACCGCTGCCATCGATACGCCGCAAACGGCTGAGGTGCAGGAGAATGCTCAAGAGGAGAAAACGGTAGAAAAGAATGTGAAGAGTACGCAGGCTGGTGGCACGACCATCGCTGTGGGTGAGCCCTTGGCCGAAACGCTCCGCAAAGCCAAGGGAGTGACCTTCGAGTATAATGCCGACTACGGTGTAGCCTGCAACATCGGTAAGGTCTATATCAGCATTCCCGACGAGGATATCACCAAGGCCGGACTGGATTATGTCAACTCTCTTACCTCGGACATTGAACCCAATATCGACTTCAAGCTCGAATACATCAAGCCGTCTGCGAAGATCAAGGATTTTGAGATCAACTAATCTCGCCATTTCATGATAGCCTATATATCATGATAGCCTATATATCATGATAGCCTATATATATAAGGTATAAGGCGCAAACAGAACCGTTGCGTTTTGCAATCAAAGACACTTCAAGCCCCCTGTATGGTTATTTCCTCTACAGGGGGCTTGAAAAATTTTTGTTCCCAGCCGGAGATGCTTGATGTTTCTAATCTCCGAGTTTTCTTTATACCTCTACCGCGATCACCTCGTTGCGGAGCACGTACCACAAAAAACCGGAGACATTCTTATGTCCTATCTTCCGAAGCAGTTCTATGTAGCTCTTCACCTGCGTGGCATGCTCCGGGCGTGGCTTGGCAAACTTGTAGTCAACCACGATCGTTCTCTCGTCGTCGCTCATGACGCGGTCCGGTCGTTGCTCTATGGTCGTCCCGTCGGCGGGATTGTACTGGAGTATGGAGCACTCGTTATAGAGTTTCCATCCTGGGCGAAACCACTCGGCCACGGTGGGATTGGCGAGTGAGGCTTCCACCTGTTTCCGCAGTTGTGCGATGAGCCGATCGTCCGTGATGATACCGTCCGATACCAGTTGGCTGATGTGTGGTTCGATGTCCTCCTCTGTGCGGATGGAGGAGAAGAGCTGGTGGAGGATGGTGCCCATCTTGATATAGCTCGTGGGCGCGTCCGTCTCCTCGCCGCGCACAAACTCCTCACTCTTGTTGCTCTGTCGGAAGCCGATAGGCGTCTTGTGGGTCTCGATTCTGACCTCCTGCGTCTCCGAGGGCGACTCAAAGGGGTTGTCGCTTGCCGTCTTGTCTCCTTTGCCCACGGTGTCCTCACCCTCCAGCGTGCCATAGACCAGTTCCAGCGCCTCTTCGGTTTGATCCTTTCCCTGGAACGAGCAGTCGGCCCCCAAGTCTGCAGCCACCTGCTCGAGACACAGTTCCAAACCCTGACTGCGCTGCGATGTCAGTCCAGTAAACTTCTTCTTCTGATTCTCCGACATCCGCTTTCCCGTCACGAAGAGCCGTTTTCCTGCTCGCGTGAAGGCCACATAGAGGAGGTTCAGGTTGTCCACCGCGTTCTGGAAGTGCTCCTCGCGGTAGTCGTCCTCATAGACCGTGCCTACCAGGTTGTTTCTACTGAAATCAACCGGCGTAATGGGCAGTTCGTCAAATGGCTTTTCGCGTTTTCCCTTCTCGCACCACAGTGTGTTTCCCTTCTCCAATTGCCAGTCGCAGAAGGGGATGATGACGTTGTCAAACTCCAGTCCCTTGCTCTTGTGGATGGTCATGATGCGCACCCCCTCCACCTCGTCGCTTTGGATCGTCTTCTGCGAGATGGTGTTGTCCCATTCGGTGAGGAAGTCGTCGATGTCAGCTGGTCGGTCGCGGAGATAATCGTTGAGTTTGTCGTAGAAGAGGCACACATACGCACTTTGGTTCTTGAGTTGGTCGAGTTGGAAGAGCGCATGGAGCGTATCCACCAGATCGAGCAGCGGTAGGTTGCGTAGCTGGTCAGCCTCTCTGACATAGCGATCGGGCAGCGATTCTTCGAGCCTCTTTCTTATCTCTTCGTCGCTGGGCCGTCCTGGTCTCTCTGTCTTTCCCACAACCTCATCCCGTGTGGTGACGAGCAGGTGGGGCAGGGGAGCACCCTCCTGTAGCACGTCGTTGCGATACGCCTTGACCAGTGCCGCCCGCGTCAGATTGTCCTCGGGATGGGCGAGTAGCCGCAAGGCGAGCACCATCACGTTGACGGCGAGGGAGGCGTCAAGACGGAAAGCCTCGTCAGAGACGATGCGCACCGACTGTCCAAACTCCTCGACGAAATAATCGGCGATATACTGTACGGGCGACTTGCTGCGCACGAGGATGGCGATGTCCTTCTGTCGTGCCCCTCCCTCGATCAGCCGCCGCACGGTGTCCGCCAAGCGTGCGAGGATGTTCTCCCGGTAGTCCTTCGACGGGAACAGCGCCACCTCCACATATCCCTTTCCCTGCCCCTTGGCATTCCCCTGCTTGACGTCGTCGTAGGCGCGTGCCAGCAGTGTTGCCTGCGGGGTCTTGTCGGCAGACAACTCGCCTACCGTCTCTTCCACCAGTCGGGTGAAGATGGCGTTGTTAAATTGGATGATGCGCTCCCACGACCGGTAGTTGGTCGCCAGTGTCTTTTCGCAGACGGCCTCCTTGCCAAAAGACTGCGAGAGGTTTGCCAGCAGTCGCCAGTCGCCCTGTCGCCAGCGGTAGATGCTCTGCTTCACGTCACCGACGATGAGGTTGCGCGATCCCTCCTGTGCCATGCAGTTGTCGAGCAGCACCTTGAAGTTGCGCCATTGTATCTGACTGGTGTCCTGAAACTCGTCGATCATGATGTGGCGCAGTTGTACGCCGATCTTTTCGTAGAGGAAAGGCGTGTCCGACCCCTGTATCATACCGTGGAGCAGTCCCTGCGTATCGCTGAGCATGAAGCGGTTGGCGTTTCGGTTGCTCTCCTCCACCGCCTTGGCGATGGCGTTGAGCAAGCGCAGTTCGCTCAGATGGGAGAGCGTCTGCACACAGGAGTTGTATTCACACCATAGTTCCTCGCGCCGCGTCTCCATCTCCTGGAGCAACCTCAGTCCGCCGTTGTTGGCCATGTCCTTGATAGCCTCCTTGTTGGCAGCCCCACATTTGGAGGCCGTCCACAGGTTTGCGTCCTGTAGTGCCTTCTGCACGCCGGCGGGTGTGGGTTCGTTGTCGAGTGTTCCCTTGCTCCGCTTCACGATATAGTTGTAGAGTCCTCGTCGGTAGAGTCCCGCGTAGTCTATATGACATTGCCCCATCAGGGCCACCAACTCCCGTGCTGGATCCACCAGTTGCTTGCGTAGCGTGTTGCGCCGGCTGCGCAGTAGCGCCGTGTACCGCGAAAAAAACTTGCCACCTTCTGCGGCCAGCAGGTCGTTGAGCTCGCGTTCATGATCCTTGTAGAAGTCCTTGAAGATGTTCTGTCCAAACTTCTTGATTGCCCCGATGACGTTCCATCCCTGCTCGTCCTCTATGTTCTGGTTGATGTAGTCGCGCACCCATCCCATCACCTCTGGGTTGGCGTCGAGCGTCTCAATCATCTCATCGACCGCCTTTCCTTCCACCTCGTTGTCGTTGAGATCCACGCGCAGGTTGGCCGTCAGGTCCAGTTCGTGGGCGAGGTTGCGTAGCACGCCTTGAAAGAAGGCGTCGATCGTCTGCACGCGAAAGAAGTTGTAGTGATGGGTGAGCAGCGAGAGTGCCTGTCGCGCGTTGGTTCGCACAGCCATCGCCCCCAGCCCCGTCTGCTCCATCACCTTCTCCATATAGGTGTCCGAGCCAGGCAGACTGTTGGCTATGCCGTAGAGCTGCGAGAGGATACGGAGTTTCATCTCCTGTGTGGCCTTGTTGGTGAAGGTCACGGCGAGGATGTGTCGGTAGTTCTCGGGGTCGCTGACGAGGAGTGAGATATACTCCACGGCGAGTGTGAAGGTCTTTCCCGATCCTGCCGAAGCCTTATAGACGGTCAGCGGGCGGCGCTGCTTGGTGGTCGTTGTCATGATAGCCAGTGTTGATGATGCGTTTACTCTCCAGCGGGTCGTTCCGCTGGCGAAAGGCGAATGCAAAAGTAAGAAAAAGAGGCGACGTGTGCAAATTTAGCATGGAATAATGAGGGTAGGGCTAAAAACAAAAAAAGCATGGCACTCTTGCCATGCGGTGACTATAAAACTCTTTCAAACTACTACTTTTCAATGCGTGATTAAAGGTTCACACCTCATCGGTGATCCCCTCAATCGTGCATCGTTGTTACCCTAAACATCTTTTACCTTAGACCATAACCTATTTTGTTACCTGAACAACACTTTGTTCAATTACCCTAAAAATAACTAAAAACCTAAATCAATTACTATTAACCTAAACAATCTATTAACCTTTTGACGATGCAAAGGTAGGCACTTTCGTTTTGACCACCAAATGATAGCAAGTAAAAATTCGATTTTTCTCCCTATTCTTGACATAAATCAACACGTGTGTACGAACACACATACTCTTGCAGGTCTTATGCGAATACCTTGTGGATGTTTTGCTGGCTTTCGTATGGGTGTCATACCGAAAGCAGAGAGCCTTTTAAGGCCCTTGGAGGAGAAAGAATGCTGCAAAACGAAGTACATTCAAAAGTTTCTTTGTACCTTTGTGCCAAAATTGGCAACTATGGCAGAAAGAAATACAGTGGATATGACCCAAGGCCCTTTGCTGGGCAAGATTCTGCGTTTTGCGCTTCCCTTTGCGGCAAGCGGCATCATGCAACAACTCTTCGTCACCATCGACGTGGCCGTGGTGGGCCGCTTTGCCACCAGTGAGGCGTTGGCTGCCGTGGGCGCCAATACCTTCCTTATCAATCTCCTCATCAACCTTTTTGTGGGTGTCTCCATTGGTTCCAATGCCGTCATCTCCAACTTCATCGGACGCAACGACCGCCATCGTGTTCGCGACGCGGTAGGCACGACGATGATGCTCCCGATCTTTGCCAGCGTCTTGCTGCTGGGGTTTGGCGAGATCTTTGCTCCCAGTCTGCTGCGCCTCATGGGCACGCCTGCCGCCATCCTCGACCAGGCCACCCTCTTCCTGCGAGTCTATTTCCTCGGCATTCCCTTCTTCATGGTCTTCACCTTCGGCCAGGCCGTGCTCCGAGGCAAAGGCGACACCCAGCGCCCGCTCAACATCCTGCTCCTTGCCGGCTGCGTCAATGTGGTGCTCAACCTGTTGTTGGTCATTGTCCTCCACATGGGAGTCGCAGGAGTAGCCACCGCTACGGGCTGCGCCAACGTCTTCTCCGCCTTGGCTATCTTACGCCTTCTCCGCCGTGAGAAAGGCCCCTTCCGCTTGACGCGCCTCCGTCTTCGCATCGACCGGGCAGCCCTGCGCCAGATCCTTTTCATTGGAGTGCCCGCAGGCGTACAAAGCATGGTCTTCTCGCTGAGCAACATCTTTGTCCAAAGCGCCATCAACGGTTATGGACCTTCGGCAATTGCAGGCGCTGCTATCTCCCTCAACTTCGACACCTACTGCTATTTCCTGCTCACCTCCTTCTGTGGTGCTGCCGTCACCTTCACGGGACAAAACTATGGAGCAGGAAAGATAGACCGCTGCCGCCGCGTCTTTTGGATTTGTATGGGCTGTGGTGCACTGGCCTGTTTCCTCGCCAATATGCTTTTCTACACGCAGTCCGACTTCTTTCTGTGGTTCTTCACTACCGATCCCTCTGTCATCCACTATGCCAAGGTGCGCATGGCCACCGTCCTTGTCTTCCAGGCCCTGGCCTCATCCTACGAAATCTCTGCCGCCTCGATGCGCGGTCTCGGCCACAGTATCGAACCGACCCTGCTCACCATCCTTGGCACCTGCGTCCTGCGCTTCGCCTGGGTGTTCTTCGTCTGCCCCGTTTGGCCTGGTTTCCGCGAACTGATGCTGTGTTATCCCATATCCTGGGTTCTCACGGGCGTGATGGTCTGCGTCAGCTATGTCTTCGTCAGTCGCAAGGCTTACCGCAAACTCTCCCTCTAATTATATAAGTACAGGTACATAGAATATAGTTTACTCAGTAGGGTAGTCTGGCGCCTATCATGCGTCCGGACGCATCGTTCCTGCCTGCGTGTTTGTTATCCGTGCCCGCCATTGTCAGGAGGTGGTTTTCCTCCCTCGTTTCTTTTTGTGAAATGAGCAATGGGCTGCGCAAACTAATGTTAACCCCATTTTTTTCATTGAAAGAAAAAGGATTTTAGCTGAATCTAAAATCCAAATTCACCGCAAAATCTGCCTTGTCTTTGGGGTTTTGTATACTTTTCATCTTGGAAAGTGCATATAAAAAGTGTTTGAGAGAAGAATGAGGAAAGTTTACTGGTTATCAGTTACTTTCCTCATTTTGGTTAAAAGTGGCGAGGACAGACGAAGACGGGAATACGACAAGATGAGACAGAGGAACGTTACCTATCCGTAACCTATACCCCAAATGGGGAATGTTGAGGTTCGGAAGAATAAGGAAGGTTACGAATTGAATTTTAAGACTCTGATTTATAGTGAGTTACTGATGAGCAACGTAAGATTTTTGGTTACGAACCAAATTTGCCGTGTTCTGCCGTGAAATGCGTAGCAAGAAAAGACTCTTCATGTATTAATTTTGAACGCAAAAAAGAATGACGTTATGAAGAGTACATTTTCAATTATCTTCTACCTCAAAAGACAGGTAGTAAAGAAAGATGGTACTGTTCCAGTTATGGGACGTATCACAGTGGACGGAACACAGGCGCAGTTCAGTTGCAAGACAACTGCCAATCCAAATTTGTGGGACACCAAGGGCGGACGCATGATAGGAAAGAGTATGCAGGCTTTGGAGGTGAACCGCAAATTGGACAAGATGCGCGTGAGTATCAGTAAGCATTATCAGGAGATTATGGACAGGGACAACTTCGTCACTGCCGACAAGGTGAAGAACGCCTTTCTTGGCTTGGAGTATCGTTGCCATACACTGATGAAAGTCTATTCTCAAAGCCGTGATGAAATGGAAAAGCAATATAAGGCTGGCATGAAATCTTTGAGTACATACACGAAGTATAGAATCGGGTGTGCCTATGTGGGCGAGTTCTTGCAGACGCATTACCATGTGAAGGATATTGCTCTGAAAGAGTTATCGCTGCCTTTTATCACAGACTACGAGACTTTTCTCAGAACCGACAAGCACTTGAAGATAAACTCTGCGATGGTGTTTGTCCGCAATCTCCGTGCAATGGTATTCCGTGCCATAGATAATGAATGGCTCGTAAAAGACCCATTCAGACGATATGAGTACAAGGAAGAAGAGACCACAAGAGAGTTTCTGAGCAAAGAAGAGATTCACCTGTTGATGGAGACACCTATCACAAGAAAGAAGATGAGTATGGTGCGTGACTTGTTCCTGTTCTGTTGTTTTACAGGTCTCGCTTTCATTGACCTGTACAACTTGAAGGAAGAGAACATCAAGGAATTTTTCGATGAAGGTGAATGGATCGTTATCCATCGACAGAAGACAGGAACGGAAGCCAACATCAAGTTGCTTGATTATCCCAAGCAGATTATGGAAAAATACCGTGGATTGTGTGAAGACGGCAGGGTGTTTCCAGTACCCAACTACCAAAGTTGTATGGATTCGCTCAAAAGACTGGGCAAAAAATGTGGTATCACCAAGCCGCTGTCCTGGCACGTTGCCCGTCATTCGTTCGCAACCTCGGTTTGCCTCTCCAACGGAGTCCCAATAGAAACCGTGAGTTCAATGCTTGGTCACAAGGACATAAAGACAACCCAGGTGTATGCCAAGATTACCAAGGAAAAATTGAGCAAAGACGTGGAAAAGTTGTCTCAGCAAATAAATAACATTGAGGAATTCACGTTTGGAAATGTTTGCAACGATAATACTAACACTATAAATGGCAGAGTATGAAACGACAAGTGATAACAATACAAGAAGATATGGTCATCTACGCCCCACATCATGGTGAGGTGTGGATGACAGTTTGGGAGATTGCCGAACTGTTGAATGTAACAGGGACAGCAGTGAAGAATACCATCAAGCGCATTTGGAAACAAAGTGTGCTGAAAGATTTCCAGCATTCTCAATACATCAAACTTGAAAATGGATATTCTGCGCATGTCTATGATATGGAAGTGATTATCGCCATAGCACTTCAAATGGATACATACCAAGCCTTGTTGTTCAGACAATGGCTTATCAGTAAGGTTGTAAACCGCAAGGATTGCCAAGCAGAGCAAGTAAAACACGAGTATCCGATGATTATTGTGATGAACGGAACGATGCCAAGAGGTGCAAGTTAGAATCTCTCATCTTTTAATAAGATTCCTACACCTTTATAATATAATAGCGTACAGGGGGAACGATTTTTGTCGTTGTACCCTGTACGCTATTTTTGTTTCGCTATTATGAAGCAGTACCCTCCCCTTGTGAAACAGTGCCGTCGATTATCGGCTTGCGGTAATTACCAGTGAGAAGTGCTTGTATCTCGGATTCCGGATAGAGGGTTTTGCCACATAATATAATGTAGGGCAAGATGCCTTGCTTGCGATATTCCTGCAAGGTGCGGCGACTAAGCTTCAAATGCTCGGAGAGTTCCTTGTCGGTGAGGTATCGCTCCCCGTCCAAAGGTGGGCTGTAGGACTCGATGAATGAGGATAGCCAGTTGTTGGCTTTCTTCAAGGATTGCATGGCGGTGTCTATCGACTTGCTCTCATGCGTAAGAAGTTGGTTCATGTTCATTGTTTACAATTTGGATTAAGTGGTGAATATAAAATGTGTTGGCTCGCCCAGGGTAAAGTTTTCGGCTTTGCCTTGGGCGAGTTTGGCTTTATGCTATACCGATTTGATTCTGGCGATAAGCGGAACGATGGCTTTGACCTCTTCGGGGCAGTAATAGAATTGGCGACCTATCTGGGTATGCCCCAAGAAACGGCGGTCACGAAGTTTTTGTAAGGTGCGCTGGCTGATGCGAAGTTGCTGGCAGACCTCATGACCTGTAAGCCATTTGTTCAGACGCTTGCCGTTAGCCTTATGCTTCAACAACTCAACTTTCTTTACCAAGGCATCGTATCTTGCCATCATCAAGTCGAATGCCTTCTTTTCCATTGTTACTACTTCCATATTCTCTGTTTTATTGGTTCAACAAATTCGGGTGCAAAGTTAATGTGTGTATGTTGAAAAACAATGAAAATGAATAACTGTGGCAGTGCTTTTCTGGGGTTTGCCGACCGCTTGGCAAGAAAAATCAAGAAAATTATACGTGGGTCATTAATGAGTTGTTAAACGGGTATTTAGCAAATGGTTAATTTTGCCGCCGAGAAATCAAAACAACGAATTATATAACATTTCAAACGGAATTAGAATGGAAGTAATAACAATGGAAAGTGCAGCCTTCAAAAAGCTGACAGAACAGTTGACAGAAATAGTCCAGTACGTGCGATTGGCAAAAATGGCATTTCAAGAGAACTTGACGGGTAAGGGATTGAAGCCGATGTTGACCAATGACGATGCAGCTAAGATGCTTGGTGTGAGCAAGCGCACCTTGCAGCGAATGCGCTCAGAGAACCGCATTGATTTTATTAAAATTGGCAATCAATGCCGATACCAAGTTGAAGCCATTGAAAGAATGGTTGAGGAACGAACAATAGCAAAGGAAACATGAGCATGGAAGATGGAACATTGAGAAAACTGGAGTTATATCTCCATGACCTACACAAAAAGATAGACGGCATCTACGACATGCTGATGTTGAGACACGAACGAGAGACGGAGCAAAAAGGAAGTTCTGCCATCAATGAAAAATTGCTTGACAACCAAGATCTCTGCCTCTTATTTCAAATCTCCCCTCGTTCCCTTCAACGCTATCGTAGTCTGGGAGTGCTTCCCTACAAACGTTTGGGGCAGAAAACATACTACACGGAAGAGGATGTGATGCAGTTTGTAGAGAATAATGTCAAAGAATTCAAGAAAGAGAATGTGGAGCATTACTTGACTCGCATTCATCAGAAATTCAAATAACAACAGTATTCACCATTAAAAATTTACAATTATGGTACAAAAGAAAAAGAGTGATGAGCAGGACGTGCTGGTAGTCCGTGACGAGAAGACGGGCGAAATCAGCGTCGTCGCCGGACTCAGCAGGGACGGCACCCCGAAGCGAGCGCCCGCCAAGGCGGAGAACACGTCCGACTTCCTGCGTTTTGACCGCAACAGTGACTTGATGGACAGTTTCTTTAGAAACTTCTTCCGCCAGTGCAAGGAGCCAAGCCGATTCGGATTCTACCGCATAGCGGCAGACCAGGTGGAAAACCTGCTTGGTGTGATGAAGGAGTTGCTGAAAGATCCGGAGGCTAACAAGGAGATTCTTTCCGCCCACAAGGTTGACACCTCCAATTATGAGAAAGAGGCAAAGCAATCGGAAGGTCAGGCGAAAGAAACCGCATCATCGGACGATGCGTCCAAGACGCAGGCTAACACAGAAAAAGAGAATGTATCATCTGAACAAACCAACGAAAAAGAGAACGACATGGAACAGAAACCAGAACAGACCGCAACCGAACAGCAGGCACAGACCGCTCCGGGTGTAAAGCAGAACCTCATCAGTGGTAACGATGTGAACCTGCAGGAACTTGGTGCCAAATATGGCATAGACTTCAACAGTATGAATGAGAAGGATATGAAAGCCCTGCTCAACTACGGCAAGACGGGGCTTGTGATTGTGAAGCCGACCTTCGGCGGTGAACAGATAGAGATACAGGCCCGTCTGTCATTCCGCAAGGACGATAACGACCAGTTGCAACTCGTGCCGCATTTCGTGCGCAACGAGCCAAAACTCGATGTCGCTTACAAAGGCTATACCTTCACTCCAGAGGACAAGAAGAACCTGTTGCAGAACGGCAACCTCGGAAAGGTTGTGGATTTCCCCGACAAGAATACAGGTGAGCTGCGTCCTCATTTCATCAGTATCGACCGTCTCACCAATGAGATTGTTGACATCCCTACCAACAAGGTGCGCATACCCGATACCATCGGCAAGACACCTATTACCAAGGACGACAAGAGAGTGCTCTACTCAGGTATTCCGCTTCGCAAGGAGATTGAGCTTGCCAACGGGCGCAAGTTTACACCGCTGCTGCAGGTGAATGTGGAACAGCGTGGCGTGGAGTTCGTGCCTGGCAGCACAAGACAGGCGCAAGGTCAGAAACAGAATGGAGACAAGAAGCAGACCGCTGACAAGCAGGAGCAGAAGGCAGAAGGTGATGCGGGCGGTCAGAAGAAGCAGCAAGATCCCAACCACTGGCTCAATGAGGACGGAACCATCCGCCGACTCAACACCTATTTCAAGAAGGAGTTGACCGAGCAGCAGAAGGACGACTATGTGGCAGGCAAGACCATCGAGATCAAGGAAGTGCCGAACAAGAACGGCAGCGGTACCTATACCGCCTACGTGAAGTTCGACTTCGACAAGATGCAGCCACGTTCCTACCGCAACAACCCCGACCTAAAGCAGGCAAAGGAACAGATTCCGACCAATGATAACAAGGTACAAGTCGCCGTCAACGAGCAGGGCAAGACCCATGAGGCGACCAAGCACACCAAGAATCCGCTGAGTCCGGGACAGTCTGCGCCAAAGAACGAAAAGCAGCAGAAGGAACAGAACGCCGAAGCACAGAAGCCGAAGCGTAAGGCAAGAAGCGTGAAGATGTAGTTGCCGCCACTTGATCCACAGAGTTAATCATCCATCATAACAACCGACATCTGCGACCGTCTATCCCACGGTTGCGGATGTCACAAAAACAACAGACAATGAAGACAATCATCGCAGAGAAACCAAGCGTAGCCAAGGAAATCGCCCACATCGTGGGGGCTACCAAACGTGAGGAAGGCTATATGCAGGGCAATGGCTATTTTGTGACATGGGCATTCGGACATTTAGTGCAGCCAGCCATGCCGGAAACCTACGGCATGAAAGGATTCCATGCAGAGAATTTGCCTGTGATTCCCGACCCGTTCGTTCTTGTTCCCCGACAAGTCAAGACTGAGAACGGCTACAAACCAGATGCAGGTGTGCTTGCCCAAATTAAAATTATCGGCAAGCTGTTTGACAGCAGTGAGCGCATTATCGTAGCAACTGATGCTGGACGTGAGGGAGAATTGATTTTCCGATACCTCTATGCGTATCTCGGTTGCAGGAAACCTTTCGACCGTCTCTGGATCAGTTCGCTTACGGACACCGCCATCCGTGAGGGACTTCGGAACCTCAGGGATGGCAAGGAGTATGACAATCTCTATCATGCAGCCAAGGCAAGAAGTGAGGCAGACTGGCTCGTCGGCATCAACGGCACACAAGCCCTGACGATAGCCGCAGGACGTGGCACCTATTCCGTAGGTCGTGTGCAGGCCCCGACCCTTGGCATGGTGTGCGAACGCTATTGGGAACACAAGCGTTTCGAGTCGAAACCGTTCTGGCAGGTACACTTCGGTGTGGTTGATACAGACAGTGGCAATATACTGAAGTTCACATCTGCCAACCGATGGACAGACGAAGCTACCGCAACCGACATATATAATAAGGTGAAAGAAACAGGTTCTGTCATCATCACAAAGGTCGCAACCAAGCGAAAGGTGGAGAAGGCACCGCTCCTTTACGACCTCACCACCTTGCAGAAAGAAGCCAACTCCCAGCATGGCTTCACGGCAGAGCATACACTCTCCATCGCCCAGAAACTCTACGAGGCAAAGTTCATCACCTATCCAAGAACATCAAGCCGCTATATTTCGGATGATGTATTTGCCACCCTTCCCAAACTCTTCAAGAATCTGGAGAATCATTCGGAATATGGAGAAAAAGTGAAACTCTTGCCTGGCAGTGAGGACTACAGCAAGAACAGCGTGAATGCCGCCAAGGTGACCGATCACCATGCCCTGCTCATCACAGAAAATGCAGCCATTGGTCTTTTCAAGGACGAGAAGATCGTTTATGACATGATATTGTGCCGGATGATTGAAGCGTTCTCAGCAGACTGCATCAAGGACATCACATCAGTATCGGCGCAAGTGGATCATGAAGTTGAGTTTGGCATCAGTGGCTCCATCATCCGACAGACTGGCTGGCGAGCGTTGTCGCTCAAGGAAAAGAACAACAGGCAGGACAAGGATGCAGACGCAACAGACAATGAGGTCAAGGATCAAGTCATTCCCAACTGGCAAGAAGGACAGCATATCACTCTTTCGGGCTGCACCATCACGGAGGGCAAGACCAAACCAAAGCCTTTGCATACGGAATCCACATTGCTTGCAGCAATGGAGACCGCAGGCAAAGAGATAGAAGATGATACGATGCGTCAGGCAATGAAGGACTGCGGTATTGGCACACCTGCCACACGTGCCGCCATCATCGAAACCCTGCTCAAACGAGAGTATATGGTGCGCCAGCAGAAGAAACTTGTGCCGACGGAAAAAGGACTCGCCCTGCATTCCGTGGTGAAGAACATGGCGATTGCCAATGTGGAGATGACGGGCAAATGGGAGGCGGAACTTGCCAAGATAGAACGAGGTGAAGCAAGTGCAGACGGGTTCACCCATAGTATCGAAGGTTATACCCGTGAAATCACTGCGGAATTGTTAGGTTGTGACAGACTTTTCAGCCACAAGGATTCCGGCTGCCAGTGTCCTAAATGCAAGCAAGGTACCATGCAGTTCTTCGGAAAGGTAGTAAGATGCAGCAACAAGGAGTGCGGTATGCCAGTGTTCAAGCAGGTAGCAGGAAAGTTGCTCACTGATGCCGACATCACCGACTTGCTTACCAAGGGCAAGACCAGAACGCTCAATGGTTTCACCAGCAAGCAAGGCAAACCTTTCTCCGCAGCCATAGCCTTTGACGAGAATTTCAACACGAAATTCGTCTTTGCAGAGCGCAAAACAGCAGAAAAGCGAGGAAATGTGAAGAGATACAAGAAATAGTTTGTACCTTTGCCACCGAAACATGGTTCATAAATGGTGTCTTTATTCAGGATGCTTTTATTTACTGTGGATTAAGTGGCGGCACTCGGAGGGATACCGAGTGCCTTTTTCTTGCTTTCAACAAACATCAACCGCCATCCACGGTTTATTATTCCCCACTTAATCCATTCAACAGACAAATGAACAGAAAGAAACAGGCACAGACAGAACTGTCCTATTACGGACTGTATCTCTTGAACCATCTCAGAGAGAACCGTTTTCCACAAGCCAGCGATGCGGACTTTATCCGCGAACGTGCAGACCATGCCGCAGAAGTATATGAGCAGGCACGGCGTGATGCTCTCTTTGCCGATGCGGCACAAGAGCTTGCCATGGCAGCATTGCTGAAAGGTCTCCGCTTTTCCAAGTACAGCATCCTGTACGATGTTGTTGACAGTGAGTTTCCCCTGGAGGTAGCAGTAGAAGATCAGGAAGCGTTTGTCAAGAACCTCCTGCCTTTGGTTGACAACGTGTATTCCATTTACGACCTCACCGATGACGATTTTGCCCAGTCACCGGACTATGACCAGCTCTATACAGAGTTGACGGGAGCCGTAGCCCTTTTCATAGAGTCAAATGGCGTACAATAGAAAACAACGGCTTAACGACAACATCAAGGCGATAGAGACGGCATTCATCCTTGACAGGGAACAGCGCACGCCGACCGCCCGTGAGCGTCTCCTTCTGGAGCGTTATTGCGGATTCGGTGGATTGAAGTGCATCCTGAACCCTGCCAGGGAACTGGCGGATGCCGTCCATTGGGCAAAGTCAGACCTTGAATTGTTTGCTCCAACAGTGGAGCTGCATAGACTTATCCGTGAAAACAGCAAGAATGAAAGCGAGTACAAACAGTTGATGGACAGTCTGAAACAGTCTGTCCTCACGGCATTCTACACGCCGTCAGCCGTTACGGAGGCTCTGACGGATGTGTTGAAAGAGCATCAGATTATTCCCGAAAAGGTGCTTGAACCCTCGGCAGGCATCGGTGCCTTTGTCGATTCCGTCTTGGATAACAATCCCAAGGCAGACATTATGGCATTTGAAAAAGACCTGCTTACGGGAAAGATACTCCGCCATCTGCACCCGGAGCAGAAAGTGCGCATAGAGGGATTCGAGAAGATAGAAAAGCCTTTCAATGACTACTTCGACCTCGCCATCTCAAATATTCCCTTTGGCGATGTTGCCGTATTTGATCCGTCTTATACAGCCATGAAAGGCATGAGGGCACTTGTCACCAGACGCATACACAACTACTTCTTTGTCAAGGCTCTTGACACGGTAAGGGATGGTGGGTTGGTTGCCTTCATCACCTCACAAGGCGTATTGAATGCCAAAAACAACAGTGCCGCGCGTTTTATGATGCTCTATCATGCAGATCTCGTGTCAGCGATTCGTCTTCCCAACAACCTGTTCACGGAAAATGCCAATACGGAAGTGGGCAGTGACCTCATCATCCTCCAGAAAAACAGCCAAAAGGAGTCGCTGCGAGGAGATGACAACCTGCTTGACACTGTCTATAATGACGAGAACCGCATTCCGACAAACAACTACATTCTGGAGCATCCGGAACGCATTATCCATACAACGGCAAAGTTGGATACTGACCCGTTCGGCAAACCTGCAATGATATACACGCATGAGGATGGCGTGGAAGGCATTGCAGAGGATTTGCGAAAGATGCTCCATGAAGACTTTAAGAAGAACCTCAATTTGAACCGATACTTGGGGATAGAGGAAACAAAGGCTGAGGAAGTTAAGGAGGTTGAAGAAACAGAAAAGATAGAAAAAACAGAGAAGATAAAGCCTTCCATTGAGGAAAAGCAGAACGATATGGTAGTATCCTTGCAAAAGCAGGAAAAGCCTACTGATGATGCAGAGCTATCCCAAAAGTCCAATCATCAGCAGCCACCAGTCCTAATGACTCTGTTTGACCTTTGGGGAATGGAAGAAGAAAACCGTCAGGCTGTCCATTCTACGAAGAAGAAAGCAGAGGTAACAGTGGGTGCTGTCGCCAAGAAAGTGTCAAGGAAGAAAGCAAGTCCGTTGGTAAAAAGCGTCAATCCGACTTTTGAAGTTGTGACAAAGCCTGTGGAAAAAGAAGAAAAGCCTTCGTTGACAGATGCAAAAGAGCAGGAAACTGCACAGGAGACAAAACCAATCCTGCCTGGGGATGAGCCATACGCAAGCATCTCTTGGGAAGAGAATCCGCCAATCAACGGCTTTTACGAGATGATGATGACCATGGCTCCCGAAGACAGGGTGCTGCTGCGCCAAAAGGCGGAACTGCACCGTCAGGAACAACTCAAGGCTCTGGGCGTTGAAGATACGCTTGATCCGAAGTTCAAGCCGCCGATGGAACCGATAGAAGTTCTCAAAGTTCAAATCGGGCATGGGCAGTCGAAAGGGAATGAGGCAAAAGAAGATTCCAAGACTCAGAACACATTGGAAGAAACAAATCATGAGCGGGAACAACAAAAAGAGCAAGAAAGAAAACGGGAAGAGCAGGCAAGGAAGAAAGAGGATGCAATGAAGCCCCGTCCATTTGATGAGAAACTGAAAAGTTTTCATCGTGAGGGTTCTATGGTGCTCGACTCTGCCAGAAACATCGGTGTATTGAAAGACCTTACCAAGTATGGTGCTACCTTCATGCCGTTGGATCTGAATATGGAGCAGAAAGAAAAGGCTGTCCTGTATATCGCCCTCCGTGATGCCTATCAGAAACTTTACACCTATGAAGCGGAAGAACAGACGGAAAACAAGCAGATGCGTGAGAGTCTGAATGTCTATTATGACGCTTTCTTCATTCGCTTCGGCAACCTCAATGCCAAGCAGAACGTGAAGTTCATCCTCATGGATGCCTCAGGGCGCGACATGCTGTCGTTGGAACGGGTGGAAAACGGACAGTTCACAAAGTCAGACATCTTCGACCACCCGGTCTCTTTTTCGCTTGACGAGGTCAGTCATGTCGATTCTCCAGAGGAAGCGCTCACCGCCTCACTCAACAAGTTCGGCCGTATCGACTTGCCGTATATGACTGAATTATCGGATATGCCGGAACAGGAACTGACGGAAGCGCTTAAAGGGCGCATCTATTACAATCCGCTCATAGACGGCTACGAGATAGCCGACCGCTTCATTGCTGGCAATGTCATAGAGAAAGCGGAGCGTATAGAAGAATGGCTGAAGGAAAATCCAGACCATGCAATCGTGAGGGAGTCGTTGGAAGCCTTGAAGGCAAGCATTCCCGAACCGATAGCCTTTGAGGACCTGGACTTCAACTTCGGTGAGCGTTGGATACCTACAGGTGTGTATTCCGCTTACATGAGCCACCTCTTCAATACACAGGTCAGCATCGTCTATTCCGACAGCATGGACGAATATTCGGCAAAATGCAGTATGAAGACCATGGCCATCACGGATGAGTATATGGTGAAGGGATATTACCGCCACTATGACGGCATGAGTCTTCTGAAACATGCCCTGCACAACACCTGTCCCGACATGATGAAGAGCATCGGTGAGGATGAACACGGCAACGACATCAAGGTGCGTGACAGCGAGGGCATACAGCTTGCCAATGCCAAGATTGACGAAATCCGCAACGGGTTCACTGAATGGCTGGAAGAGCAGTCTGACTCCTTTAAGGAACGCTTGACCACGATGTACAACCGGAAGTTCAACTGCTTCGTGCGTCCGAAGTATAACGGTTCTCACCAGACCTTCCCCGACTTGGATCTGAAAGCCCTTGGCGGAAAGTATGGTGTCAAGAGTGTGTACCCAAGTCAGAAGGACTGCGTATGGATGCTTTTGCAGAATGGCGGCGGGATATGTGACCATGCCGTAGGTACAGGCAAGACCCTCATCATGTGCATGGCTGCGCATGAGATGAAACGCCTCGGTATGGCTCACAAGCCGATGATTATCGGACTGAAAGCCAATGTCGCGGAGATAGCTGCCACCTATCAGACAGCTTATCCCCATGCGAGGATACTCTATGCCTCGGAGAAGGATTTTTCCACCAAGAACCGTGTCAGTTTCTTCAACAACATCAAGAACAACGACTATGACTGTGTAATCATGTCGCACGACCAGTTCGGGAAGATACCGCAATCGCCAGAACTCCAGCGGCAGATATTGCAGGCTGAGCTTGATACCGTGGAGGAAAACTTGGAAGTGATACGCACGCAGGGCAAAGACGTGTCGAGGGGAATGCTCAAAGGCTTGGAAAAGCGGAAGCAGAATCTGGAGGTGAAGTTGCAGAAGATAGCCTACAGCATCGAGCAACGTACCGATGATGTGGTGGACTTCCGCATGATGGGCATCGACCACTTGTTTGTGGACGAGAGTCACCAGTTCAAGAACCTTATGTTCAATACCCGTCACGACCGTGTGGCAGGACTCGGCAACAGCGAGGGAAGCCAGAAGGCACTCAACATGCTCTTTGCCATCCGAACCATACAGGAGAGGACAGGCAGAGATCTGGGAGCGACATTCCTGTCGGGAACAACTATCAGCAACTCACTGACTGAGTTGTATCTGCTTTTCAAGTACCTGCGCCCCAAGGAACTGGAGCGTCAGGACATCCGCTGTTTCGATGCGTGGGCGGCAATCTTCGCCAAGAAGACTACCGACTTCGAGTTTAACGTCACCAACAACATCGTACAGAAGGAGCGTTTCCGATACTTCATCAAAGTGCCTGAGCTTGCAGCCTTCTACAACGAGATAACCGACTATCGCACGGCGGAGGCGGTTGGTGTGGACAGACCACAGAAGAACGAGATTCTTCATAACATACCACCGACACCCGAGCAGGAGGACTTCATCCAAAAGCTGATGGAGTTTGCCAAGACAGGTGATGCCACCATCCTCGGCAGACTGCCACTATCGGAAACAGAGGAAAAGGCGAAGATGCTCATAGCCACGGACTATGCCCGAAAGATGGCACTCGACATGCGCATGATAGACCCAACTTGTGAGGACCATCCCGACAACAAGGCGAGCCATTGCGCCAAGATGATAGCCGACTACTATCACCGTTACGACGGTCATAAGGGCACGCAGTTCGTATTCTCAGACTTGGGAACATACCGACCGGGCGAATGGAACGTGTATTCTGAAATCAAGCGCAAGCTGATAGAGGATTATGGCATACCGTCCTCTGAAATCCGCTTCATTCAGGAGGGCAAGAACGAGAGGGCAAGAAAGGCGGTGATAGCAGCCATGAACGAGGGTTCAGTACGAGTATTGTTCGGCTCCACATCTATGTTAGGTACAGGCGTAAATGCACAAAAAAGGTGTGTTGCTATTCATCATTTGGACACACCGTGGCGACCGTCAGACTTGGCACAGCGTGACGGTCGAGGTGTGCGTGCCGGCAACGAGATTGCCAAACTGTATGCCGACAACAAGGTGGATGTCATCATCTATGCGGTGGAAAAGTCGCTTGACTCGTACAAGTTCAACCTCCTGCACTGCAAGCAGACCTTCATTTCACAGTTGAAAAGCGGAGCCTTGGGGGCGAGAACCATTGACGAGGGAGCGATGGACGAGAAATCGGGCATGAATTTTTCCGAGTACATGGCTATTCTCTCCGGCAATACCGACTTGCTTGACAAGGCGAAGCTGGAGAAGAAGATTGCTTCTCTGGAGGGTGAGCGCAAATCGTTTAACAAGGGTAAGCGTGACTCAGAAACAAAATTGCAGTCAAAGACGGCAGAGCTGGGTAACAACAAAGCCTCTCTCAAGGGAATGACCGAGGACTACGGCAAGTTTATGGGCAAAGCCAAGAAAGACAAGGACGGCAACATCCTCAACCTCATCACTCTCGATGGTGTGGAGTCCACGAACTTAGAGGTTATAGGAAAGCATCTGCAAATGTTGGCGGAGAAAGAGACAACTGGCGGACAATACAAGCGGATTGGAGAAATCTACGGATTCCCTGTCAAGATTGTCAGCGAGACAAGTTTCGAGAATGGTCTTCCATTTGTTGACAACCGCTTTTTTGTCGATGGCAATTACAAGTACCAGTACAACTACGGTCACATTGCCAAGTCGGACCCGATAGCAGCGGCAAACAACTTTCTGAATGCCTTACAGAAGATACCAAGCTACATTGAGCAGTATGGTTCAAGATGCAAGGCTTTGGAAAAGGAAATACCGCAACTGGAAGAGATAACTGGCAAGACTTGGAAGAAAGAGGAAGAACTGAAAGGTCTGAAAGCGGAACTGGCGGCGTTGGACAGGAAAATACAGCTTGAACTTGCACCGCCGACCGAGAAAGAATGCAAAGAAGAGGAAAAGAATACGGACAATGTAGAGGTTGTTGCTAATGCTGATATTCGCAATAAACATCAGCATTTTTCAAAGGTGAAAATCTGAAATTAGAAAATAGCGGCAATTAGCAATAGATAGCTTTATGTCGCTATTTTATTTCTTTTATCAAGAACAAAAAGGAAGTGTTGATTACAATCAATAGCCATTTTGGGGCTTGGTGGAGGTATTGATTAGAAAATATTTCTGCTTTCGATGTTCGTTGGAGGTGTAGATTGTAATCAACAGGCACTTTTAGGTTCGTTATAGCCATTGATTGCAGTCAAGACCTATTTTTATGTGTCATTGGGGCTGCTGATTGCAATCAATGGTTACTTTTAAGAGCCGTTAGTAGTTTTGATTCAAGTTTCTTCTGTCCACAAAATGTGAAAACATCTGTTGATTGCTGTTTCTTTCAACTTTTTGTGTTAAGAATTACAAGAAATCAGAATCAAAAGCTATTTTTACGGGCAAAAACCATCTTTTTATCATCCTGCTGTCATTTTTTTGCAATAAGGTTGCGGTTTTCTCGTTTATTTTTATATCTTAGCAATCGCAACTGGAGAAATCCAACGATGCACAAAACGATTTGTCAAATTTAAATCCTTAACATCATGAAAGAGATTTACGACATCAACATTCAGCGCATGAATAACGGTGCGCATTTCACGTTTGTAAGTAACATTCTTGCACGTGCAGAAGCCGATACAGCCGTCAAGGGCAAGGCTTCAGAACTCGTCAGTAATTTCAAGGTTGCCGTTGCAGCAGAGGACGAAGCCTTGAAAATTTCACAGAAAAGTCTCTTGACTGATGATATTGCCAAGGCTGACATCGACCGTGACGCTCTCTATGCTGGCTACAAGAAAGCCGTTGAAGCATTCCTTGCTATGCCTATCGCTGACATGGCACAGGCAGCAAAGGTTCTCGCACAGCACATCAAGGACTACAAGATTAACACCGCTGGCCAACTCGATAAGGAGACTGGTCTTTTGGTTAATTTCATTACAGACCTTGAAGACAAGTATTCCGCACAAGTTGCAAAGTTAGGCTTGACAGCATTTGTTATAAATCTGAAAGAAGCTAACGAACGAGTAAGAATGCTTACCTTGCAGCGTACCAATGAGAAAATGGGTGTGACAGTTGGAGCTTTGAAAGCAGCTCGCACTTCAAGTGATGATGCTTACCGTGCTTTGGTAAAGATGGTAAACGCCCTTGCACTCGTCTTTGGTGAAAAGGATTATACGGCTTTCATTGACTATGTGAATACGGAAGTTACCCACTACAAGCGTGAGGTTATCGGGCAAAAAGCCAAGGCTCCATCTACTTCGGGCAGCACAAGTACACCAAGCGGTAACGGTTCGGCATCTGGCTCTGGTTCTTCTTCAAGTGGTGGCTCTACATCGGGTGGAAGTTCATCATCAGGTGGAGCTGGCGGAGGTATTGATGCAGAGTAAAGTAAATAAGAATTTTCGATGTTGCTTCTAAATAAGGAAGCAGCATCGAATTATCATGATACAAGATAAGACAAAGCAAATGAACGATAATATAAAGAAACTCTTGAAAGATGGACCAGAACAGCAATTGGTTGTTGGTCCTATTGTAGAAAGACTTATTAGTAATGGGTGGGAACTTGACCAAATTATATTTGGCAAAAATGAATGGAAAGTTCCTAAAACTCCTTCAGAAGCATCCAAAAGAGAACAAGGTGTGTCCTTTGATTATTTCCCAGTTGACATAGCTGTATTTGATAGTGTTGCCACTTGTGGTGACTATCGCCATTTGCTGTTTGTTATAGAGTGCAAGAAGCCTAATTTAGATGTGGGATTGCAGCAATTAGAGACATATTTAGGTCTTGAACCTCATGTAAAACTTGGCATTTGGGCAAATAATGCAGATGCGTCTGCAACAACTTTGTTTGTTTATAAGAGTGCCAAAGGTTTGAGCTATCCACAAAAGCGAACAGTAAAAGATTTGCCGTTAATGGGCACGTCTTTTACTCCTGATTCTGTTATCCTAAAATTCTCGGATTTGGTTATACCAACAAAAGATACTTTGTATCGTGCTTTCACTGAATTATTGGATAAAGTTGTTGCACAAGACGGAAATGTTACTCGACGTGAAGAGCAGTTAGACCAACTCTGTAATCTTATTCTGTTAAAACTTGATAGTGACAAACAAGGAAAAATAGACTCTGATCGAGAAGTCTATTTCAGAACATTCGCCACTGAAAATGGAACGGCAAAATATATTAAGGAGAAGTTTGACAATTTCATAGAGGTATATCCTGATATTTTTGTGTCTAAGTCTGACCAAGAACTGCGATTTGACGATGCTACAATTCATGATGTTGTAGAAAGATTAAGCAAATACAACCTTATAGATATTGGTGCAGATACAGTTTCTATTGCCTTTCAAGTATTACGCAGTGCGGCATTGAAACAGGAAGAAGGTCAGTATTTCACTCCAAAACAAGTGATACAAGCTGCGGTAAAAATGATGGATGTTACATTAGATGACATTATCATTGACCCAGCTTGTGGTACTGGTGGATTTCTCATTCAATCGCTGATTGAAATGAAAGAGAGATACCCAAATGAAGAAAAGGAAATATCAAGGTGGGCACAATTGCATATCTATGGAATAGACAAGGACGCTATCGGCATTAAACTGACAAAGGCTATCATGCAGATTCTGAATGATGGTTCGGCTCATTGTGTCCGTGGGGATAGTGTTTTGACCCATACATGGAAAGTCAAGTATCCTCATTTGCTTTCTAACCAGTTTAAGAATGGGCGATTCACAAAAGTATTCACGAACCCACCTTTTGGTGCGCCATTAAAAATCAAGTATTCTGATGCGAAGAAATCAGGGTTAAGTATCGCTGATTATATAGATACTGGCAAAGACATTGAACTGGGCTTAGCAATGTTTAACCGATGCTATGACTTACTTAGAGAAGGAGGGCGAATTTGTATTGTCCTCCCAGAGACTTATTTCTTCTCACCATCCTATAAATATGTTCGTGAATGGGTAAAAGAAAGAATGAAACCTATTTGTGTAGCGAATGTCCCTATGGATGCTTTCCAAGGATTCTGTAGAGCTAAGACAAACTTGTATATTTTCGAGAAACTGCATGAGGACAAATCCAATCTTCATGAAGATTCTGATGTCGTTACTTTTATGAATCCACAAACCTGTGGCATTTACAAAAATGGATGTGACCGATTTGTTGTTGACGAGACTGGTAAAAGAACAGATGTCATCGACAATAAGTTGTTGGAACAGGCTATTGAATATTCACAAGGAGAGAAAAAGAATCAGTATGACATAGCATTATCTACGATATATAAATCAGATGTGCTTGTTCCCCAATATTTCGACCAATCGCTTCAACAACCATTTGAAACATTGAAATCGAAATATCACTTTGAGGGTATATCTATTGCAGAACTCATGGACGAGGGAATTATAACTTTGACAAATGGTCATGGTAGTCCAAGCAATGATTTACGTAATGGTACTATTCCGTATGTTAAAGTCTCAGACATTAGGAATTTGAGAATAAACGTAAATCCAACCAATCTTGTAGCTATAGAGTTGGCACGGAAATTTTGGAAAACGGAAGACGGAAAGAGTAATCTTAAAGCGTGGGATTTGATTTCTCCAAGTAGGGCAAGTAGTAATATCGGAGAATTGCAATACTTCTACCTGGAGAAGAACAGATTGTTCTTACAAAGGAAGTCTTTGTCATAAGGGTTAACAAGAATGATTATGGTTACACCCCATTTTATCTTTTGTGGGCTTTATCCCTCGTTGAGACAAGAAAACAATGGGCAAGAGTTACGCTTATGCAGACTAATCGTGAAGATGTCGGACAAAGATACAAAGAGATAATCATTCCAAAACCTGTTGGTAAAGAGTGGGCAGAGAAAGTATCACGACCATTTGCAAAGTATTTCAAACAACTTGCTGATGCAAAGCAACAATTTGCAAAGGATACATCAAGTGATAATTTCGATTATATAGCAAGCGTTAGTGCTTTTGATTAATAAACAATAAAAACATGCTAATAATAGCATAATAAACAAATATGGATATGATAGTCAGCGGAAGAAACGTATATGACGCTTTTGGACGTGTGGCAAAGGCATTCTATCCTACAACGGAAGGAACTGAATCGAAATCAACGTTCAGCAAGTCATTTGACAATGTATCTCCAACGGTTACTGTTTATGACGTGCTCGACCGTGCTACCTCAGTGACATTGCCGGACAACTCTACGACAACTACGGCATATACTGTTGACAACGGCAGTCATGCACTTGTTACAACCGTAACAGACGCACTCCATAATGTGCAGGCTACCCATACCAATGGCAGCGGCAAGACTGTCAAGTCCATCCAGCACAGCGGTCCGGACGGTGAGATTACCACCACATTCGAGTATGACGGCATCCAGCGGCTTGTAAGGGTTACTGACACCGAGGGCAACGTGACCACATCCGTTTACGACATGGGCGACCGCCGCACGGAGGTCAGCCACCCGGCAAGCGGCATCACCTCGTTCACTTACGACCCGCTCGGCAACGTGCTCACCAAGCAGACGGCGAACATGGCGGAGGAAGGCAAGATGATCACCTATACCTACGACTATCACCGTCTGACGGGTATCAGTTATCCCGACCATCCGGAAAACAACGTCAAATATTACTATGGCGGACGCAACGCCTCCCACAACCGTATCGGCCGACTGATGATGCGTGAGGACGGAACGGGTGCCATCGAATACTTCTACGGCAAGATGGGTGAGGTGACAAAGACACGCCGCACACTTATCGTACCTAACCAGGCGATTGCCACCTACGTTACCCAATGGACTTACGACAGCCACAACCGCCTCCTGGAGATGATCTATCCCGACGAGGAAAAAGTGACTTACTCCTACAACCTTGGTGGCCTGCTTGAGAAAGTCCGTGGTGAGAAGTCATACGGCTATGACTACATCACCAAGCTGGGCTATGACAAGTTCGAGCAGCGCAGCTACCTGAAGTATTGCAACGGTGCGGAGACGTTCTACACTTACGACGACCGCCGTCGCCTGAGCAACCTCGCGGTGAACAGCGGCAACAAGACCATCATGGACAACGACTATACCTTTGATGCTGTCAGCAATGTCCTTTCGGTGGCTAACAATGCCTCGCTTCCTGCCAGCGGCAATGCCGGCGGCCGGATGTCGCATGCCTATACCTACGACGGACTGTACCGTCTCGTTTCCGCTACGGGTACTTATACAGGAGCCGACAGCAAGTCTGCGTCCTACACCCTTGCCATGGGCTACGACAATATGCACCGCATCAAATCGAAGAGCCAGCATCTGACTCAGGACAACGTGCAGTTCAACGGCACGCTCAATGTAGGCTATGACCTGTCATACACATACGGTACTGAAGCCGGTAAGAAATTCCAACTTGCAAGTGTTAAAGATGTGAATTATCGCACGGAAGAGACTCCGGGAGACAATAATATCGAAAACAATCACGTATATTTGTATGACAAGAACGGAAATCTTGTATATGTGAACACCGGACGTATGATGAAGGATGGACATAATGAAGTCGGCACAAGAGAGCGCAAGCTCATCTGGGACGAGGAGAACCGTCTGCTCGCGGTGGACGACAACGGCTTCGTGTCCAACTACTGGTATGATGCCGACGGTGAGCGCACGGTCAAGACTTCCGGCGAAAGCGACCAGGTGTATGTCAACGGAGTCTTCTCTGGCGGCTCCACCAATACCGCGAAGTTCTCGCTCTATGTCAGCCCGTATCTCGTGGCCAACCAAGGCGGCCGTTACACCAAACATATCTACGCAGGCAGCCAGCGCATCGTGTCAAAGGTCGGCGATTTCGCCTCCTACGGCTCTGACCCGCGCCGCATTGAGTATGCAGGTGCCAACACTGACGGTCTTTCTGTCAACTATAAGGCTAAGTATGCGGCACAGCAGCAGGTAATCAAGGACAATTACAAGACCTTTGATGTACCTTACAACGGTACCGACAACGACAACTACGCCGACGGAGAGGGATTCTGCTGCAACGACGGCTCAATGGAGGCGGCGGTTGCTCAGGCACGGAAGGCACAGGCACACGCAGTTGCCAAGTCTTTCAAAGACCCTGACAACTACGAGAACCTGCAGTTCTTCTACCATCCTGACCATCTTGGAAGTTCCAGCTTCATCACCAACCTTGAAGGCGAAGTGGTACAGCACATCGAGTATGTGCCGTTCGGAGAGGTTTTCATAGAGGAGCGCAACAGCGTGTGGAACACGCCTTACCTCTTCAATGCGAAAGAGTTTGACGAGGAGACCGGTATGTACTACTATGGTGCGAGGTACTATGAGCCAAGGTTGAGTCTATGGATGTCAACCGACCCAATGGAAGAAAAGTATCCGGATTATTCAACATATATTTATGCGGCACAAAATCCTATTGCATATTCAGATCCTACCGGTATGGAGATTAGGGGTGTAACTAAAAGTGACGCTGAAGAATTCAAAAGCGATGTTCATTTAATTTTAGGAGATTCGAAGTTTGATAATTTACGTTCTTTGATTTCATTGAAAGGTAAAAAGTTCCAACAAATTCCTGACGCAGCACTGGCAGACGCTCTTGATGGTGTAACTTGCTCAGAAGATGAAATGGCATATATTAGCTTACTCGTCAATACCATTAATTCTAAAGAAGTTCATTCAATAGAATATTTGAAGGATGGAGAAGAAGTTTCATCAAGCGGGTACTCAGATATTAATAAGTATCTGAACAGTATTGACCCTGATAGTAAAATTGGAGATGCATTCAGAAAACGAGAAGAACGTTCTGATGGGTCTACACGCTACTATTACGATGATGCCACCATTCAAACTCTTGGAGGGGAAGGATTCAATGTCCCAACATCTAAAGGATCGCATTCTTTTATTAGGGGTGTCCAAGATAAGCTTAAGGCCGTAACATCTGCACATGAATTATTGGGTCATGGACTACCATCTGCAAGAAAAGAAAGTCCTGTACATAATAATACAAACGCAATTAGAACGGACAATCTTGTAAGGAGATTGCTCAGACTCCCCCAAAGAGATGGATCAGACCATGCCGGAGGAAAAGATATTGTAAGTCCTTATAGTTTGCCTTATACTAAATAACAACAAGCATTCGCTAAACTTGGTATATGTAGAACCATATACCAAGTTTAGCAATACTATATATTAAAGCAATAGGAATATGAGAGAAATTTTGTTTTTTTATATTATGTTCATCGTGGTCGGAAACAGCAAGGTTTTTGCTGAGCCTAATACGGTACAGGGAAACAGAGAATTAGTATCTGCTATTCTCAATAAAATGCCAGAATCTACAACTAACGAGTCGAAAATTGTTTTTGGTATTAAAGAACAATTTTATTTGATAGTTGTCAACGATACCATAGGTACTGAATATTTTGTGACGATTGATACACAAAATAAGAATTTTGAACTGATTCCCGTCAAGTTTAATGATAATGGCAACAGTAGAGGGTCGGTTGCTAAATACTTTGCCAATATTCAATATTTGGACGAACCAAATCAGGGAAAAATTGGAAGCAAATTTCAAGCTGGGTATCCCGCATATTTTGCTTTTATAAACGGGAATTGTATTATTAAGGATATGATATTTGACTCAATATCTATACCAAGTCCCTTACCGATTGATTTGTTGGTGTTTCTTAATGAAGAAATTATACGAGAAATTAGATTATGGTATCGACAACTATAATGACTAAATTATAAAATAAAGTAAAATCTAAAATGATGAGCAATCAGGTGTATGTCAACGGAGTATTCTCCGGCGGCTTCACCAACACGGCGAAGTTCTCGCTCTATGTCAGTCCGTATCTTGTGGCTAATCAGGGCGGTCGTTACACCAAGCATATCTACGCAGGCAGTCAGCGCATCGTGTCGAAGGTCGGCGATTTCGCCTCTTACGGTTCTGACCCTCGCCGCATTGAATATGCCGGAGCCAATACTGATGGTCTTTCGGTAAACTACAAGGCTAAGTATGCGGCACAGCAACAGGTAATCAAGGACAACTACAAGACCTTTGATGTACCTTATAACGGAACCGACAACGACAACTATGCCGACGGTGAAGGATTCTGCTGCAATGACGGCAGCTTGGAGGCAGCGCAGTCACGTGTAATGGCAAGAGCAATGAAGAACAACTTCCAAGAAGGCGACTCATACGAGAAGATGCAGTTCTACTACCACCCAGACCATTTGGGTAGCAGTAGTTACATCACCAACCTTGATGGCGAGGTGGTGCAGCATATCGAGTATGTTCCTTTCGGTGAGGTTTTCGTTGAGGAGCGCAACAACATTTGGAATACACCTTATCTTTTCAATGCGAAGGAATTCGATGAGGAGACTGGATTGTATTACTATGGGGCGAGGTACTTTGACCCAAGGTTGAGCATTTGGATGACAACGGATCCTTTGCAAGAAGACTATCCTAATTTAAGTAGCTATACATTCTGTCATGAAAATCCTGTAAATATGATAGACCCTGACGGTTGTGGTGATTATTATACGAATAAGGGTATTTGGCTCGGAACAGATAAGAAAAATAACAATTTGACATATTTGGCAGAAGGTGTTAAGAATGGTAAATTTATAAATGCAAAAAAAATAGGTATTAGACATTCTGATTTTACCAAAATAGCAAATATTATTTATTATGAAGCAGGTACGGGGAGCGAAAAAGAAGCATTGTGGCTTTCTCATACAGTAAAAAATAGAGCAATTGCCAAGAAGACAACAATGTTAAAATTGTTGTTGTCAGGCTATTCTTCTGTGTCAAAAGCGAATAAGAAAAATGGACTTTCTACTTCAGATAATTCCAATAAGGCTAACGCTGTTCGAGCAGGTGTCATTGATGCTATAATGAATAAAGCTGATCCTACTTGCGGTGCACAATTTTGGGATGGAACAGATTTCTTAGCTTGGGGACTTTCTTCTCCAGATGGAACACCTCAAAATAAATTTGAGGAATATAATACGATAACCATTTCTAAAAGTATCTATAATGATTTTCTAAAAAGTCAGCAATCAAAATATTCAAATGGTACAGTTAGATATTCAGGTAAGAATTATTCTATTCCTGCATCTGTATTTAAGAATAAAGCTAATTGGAGAAATGGTGAATTTACATATAGTTGGCCAAAAGCGTCAAGAGCTCCTCACAGCATAAGAGCTACTGGAACCGCAGGGCGTTCAATATTCTGGAGGGTAGAATAATGATAAAGTGTATTTTAATCTCGTTTCTATTATGTATTACCTTTTCCCAAATGGGGAAAGGTAATACAAATGAATCACAGATTCAAGACATTGAATCTTCTATAATAATAAGTACACAAGAAAAAAAGTATTTCGTGGTTCAATTATTAAGAGGATTAACTGAAGAAGGATTTTATACAAGATTTTTAATTGTTAAAAAAACAAGAAAACAATTGCACGTATAGCATTTCCATCTTCTGAAGACGTAAAGAACTTGAGTGTTAATATAAATAAGAATAATAATGATTGTATTCTTGAATGCAATTATGGTGGAGGAGAGAATTTTTACAGTCGTTATTTTTATTTCAGATGCGCCAAAGGTGGGCTGTATTTATATAAAATTGTAGGAACGCATTTCATACCTGATTCCGATAAAAAAATAATAAAAAAAAGATATATACACCCACAGATAAATATAAAAAAAATTAATTTTTTATATTATTTAGAAAATACTCCGTAAAACGGCAATCGTGTTTTTATGAAAGTCTGTCAATACAATGCTGTTGGCATCTTTTACTTTGTAGAGGGTATGCTCACCGCTTGAAGGAAGCACAAGCATCAGGACATTGTTGTCAAGCAATTGGAACGTGTCGTTTGTTTCGTCATACCCTTACTTGCTATCTATTTTGCAAAATAGAACAAATGAACGGAGGAGACACCTTCAGAAAGCGAGAATGTGAACAACAATCATGCCTATGAGTATGATGCCAACGGTAATCTTGCCTATGTCAATACAAGCCTACAAAGAAGGATGGCATGGCTGACGAGAAGACCGCAGAGCGCAAACTCAAATGGGATGATGAGAACCGTCTCCTTGCTTCTGATGATAACGGCTTTGTGACCAACTATTGGTATGATGCAGACGGTGAGCGTACGGTGAAGACATCAGATGTTAGAACATATTCTGTAATCAAGAAAATGGGAAATAATATGATTAATTTTGACGATATACACGAGCAAGAGCAATAAAATTGTTGTTGGACGTGATGCCCGCATCTCTGGCGAGTTATTTCATCGAGAGAAATAGAGCTGTTTTGGGCAACAACAGAAAGTCCATCAGTCTCACTACCTGCATACTGGATGCGGCGTGGATCTGAGCCGTAAGAGTCGAAGTCACCAATCTTGGAAACTACACGCTGACTACCTATATAGATATGCTTTGTATAGCGACATTCATCTTGTAGTCGCACCCATTTTCTGGACAAGATGCAGGAGAGGTTGCATGAGAAAATGCGGAGGGATGATGAATTGGAGAGAATGAGGAGATGAAAATGCAAAGCACCATTGGCTATGAAATGTGTAACCAATGGTGCTTTGTGAATCGTTATAGAATTTTCGTTTCAAAGAAATTCTTTATCTTGTATATACCTATATCGTGCTTATAGCGTCCGAACAGAAGTTGTGGATTGACATTGTGTTTGTCTGCTTCTGTCTGAATATATGGTGCTATTTTATAAGGTACAACATCACGAGTCCTTGCCATGAACTTTTTCCAGTCCGCATTTGGTAGGGTCGCATTTAAAGCAAACTCGTCAGCCTCAGACTCCTCGATGTTCTTCTTGTCCTCCATGAGATTAATCATTGCCTTACCATTTTGGGTAAGGTGCTTGAATACATGACCGACCTCATGTAAAGTGGTGAAAGCAAAATTGTCAATGGAAGCTATTCTCTCAGTGATGACAATCGTTGGTGTATCTCCTATCCAAAAGGACATTCCATCAACAGGAACTTGCCCAACCTTATTGACTACAAGAAAACGAATGCCATACTTGTTAAGAACCTCTTGGGTTTTGTTCACCGTATTCTTGTTTTCTTTAAACACATTGTTCAGCTCTCTTGCCAGCATCTCTGTATCTGCCCCCTTGTCAAATGTGCATAAAGTTGAATCATCATTTTTAGAGAGATGATAGCAATAATATTTCCAAGACAGAATGTCCACGGGATTGGTTTTCACCTTTTCTGACTTGCGGTAATAAGAAAGTTCCATTTCTTCTGCCTTCAAACCAAAGAAATCATCCAAGTTATCCACGGAAAAGACCTCGAAGATGCGTTTTACATCCTCGATGATATTTCCTCTAACGATACCGGCTTTTCTGAAAAATGGAATTGATACTTGGTCTTTGAGTACATTCCAAATCTCAAGCATTTTAGTCTGCAACACAACCCTTTCGCTCTGTTTGGCGCAATCCAATTCGTATTGCGTCTGGATGTTCATGAGATATGTCGCAGAAATGCCGAGAGCGTTTTCCAACAACAATGCCATTTCAGGTGTCAGAGAACGTTTACCTTTTATGACATCATTCAGAATGGATTTCTGTATGCCAGTGAGTTCGGACAATTCGCTCTGCTTCATATTACGAGCAGACAATTCGTCCTTAATCACCTCGCCCACATGAGTTGCCTCAAATGGGACTGCCTGATTGAAACTAAACTTAGTCATAATGATGTGATATTTCAATTAATTCTATTCAAGTTTCGCAAGTTCCTTAGCTTGCTATCTTTAGTTCATAAATCTGTATA
>OLFU01000303.1_pt1 | contig 59829 bp, 54 predicted proteins | sample 1605161 | NCBI WGS metagenome assembly OLFU01 (sample SAMEA3888914, study PRJEB22519) | human gut metagenome | biome: human gut; feature: human-associated habitat; material: faeces | place: Denmark | collected 2011
TACAGTCAATAAGGGTTATAGGTTACCTTTATCAACCTAAATACATTATATAAGGAATGTGTTGTTCTTGCCTGTGTTGGATAAGCTTTCGTTGAATCAGCGGTGCAGTCCCGAAGAAATGGCTGCTATGAAAGCTTATCTGACGGAGAAAGGGATAGGTTTAGACGATATTAAATCATGTTTGGAATATTATCCCCATTATGTAAAAGACAGGTTTTTCGAGGTGTTTCGTATAATTTAAGAGGAAAATACAAAGGAAAAGCCTGCGGAGCTAAGCTTCGCAGGCTTTTCCTTTATTATGAGTTAAGTATGGGCACGCTAAAAGAGCAGGTTTTGTAGTTTAGTATGGCATCTGCTCTTGATGCTTGTGTTTTGGTATTTAGGCGTCCCAAAATTTCATAGCGTAATATTTATTGTATATAAAGCTTGCAACGAAAAATTCGTTTGTGAAGAATTCAACGTTTTTAGTATATGATGGTTTTCCGTCATTAAGATATTTTCCATCTAAGTTATAACATTTTATGCTTGTGCTGCCGATTGTAATTCCTGAGTTTTTTTCTGCTTCTTTAAATATCCAATCAGTGATTTTGTCATCAGAATATGTTGGGTATAACTGTAAGGCTTTATTTACAAGTGAATCAAAACTTTGATTATAATTGTAGTTATATGTTTCTGATACTTCTATAATCGAATCTGAGGCATAAGAAACAAAGTATATTTTGGCTTTGAGCGTATAATAAGGGTGAGCGTTGCGTAGGGCTTGTATGGAATTTAAATCAACATATAATGTAGAGGACTGGACTTCTTTGTAATTGGTATATCTGTTTGGTTCGGATTGTAATTCGGCAAGCGACATAGCGAATGTTGTTTGAATATATAGAAGTTGTATAATGATTAATAGTAAAATTCTTTTCATTATTTATAACCCTAAATAGTTAATTTCGTTTGATTAATGATGGATTAAAAAAATACATATTGTAACCTTTGTAAAACATATAGTTAGCTATACTGGCTGAAGGAGAGGCTATATGGATGCTTTGGTAATTATTATTATAGGTAGATTTGGGATTGCCAACAAGCTCTCCGTTGAATTTGTAAAGTGTAACATTATCTGTACTAGCTGAAATGCCAGAATCTTTGTTTAGTTCTTTTACTAAGATTTCGGCTATTTGTCTTGTCGACATATTTGGGTGTTCATGTCTTAATTTGATTGCCAAGGATTTGAAGCTACGATTATAGTTATAATTTGTTAAAACATCATGTTTCATAATTAGTTGATACTTATAATCAATAGTATATCCTTGTGCTTTCATTGTGTAATATGGGGGAGCATAGCGGATAGTTTTGATTGTATTAACATCGATGTAATAAGAATCTTCTTTTGACTCATGTACGTTTTTGAATTGGGCTGGATTGTTTGTCAGCTCATCAAATGAAATTGCATGGGTAGTTAGTGGTGTTAGCAAAAATAGTAAAAAAGCAAAGATGATTTTTTTCATAAGTAATCGTCCCTGTCCCTTCCTGAATTCAAGTAACTAAGTATTCGACAAACTCTTGAAAAAATCCTTTGCCCTATTGAGAGCTAAGTTAAGGAAGCAACTAAGAGATATGCTAAACGAAAAATATAAAGGCGTTGTAGTAATCTTGTTTAAGTTAGAGTTGGCATAATGTTGCTTAAAATGGGTACGTTTGCTTTAATAGTATTTAAGTTAGAGTTGGCAAAAAAAGTGTTGAAAACTTATTTGTGTGAGTCCTGTTTTAAGTTAGAGTTAGCATAAAAGATATTGAGTACCTTATGTTTATTGGGGTTATTGAATCGGGCTGTTTAAATTAGAGTTGGCAATTGCCAAATGAACTTTCGTCCCACTCGTCTGACGGGTGGGACGTTTTTATTTTCTGCGCTTTTGATTCTGCCAAACCTAACACACTCAAAAATGCTTGATGCTTTATTGCAAATTACGGAATTTGCATGTATGATTGAATATAGGCAGTCTTTTACAGCATAGTAAAATGAAATGCCTTTATTATAATTAAAACTAACTTCAATCATATCCAATGAGGTGATGATATGCTTCTTAAAGAAATGAATTTCCGTGATATCGTAGATAAATACCTTTACATAGACGCTGCCGGCGTGGCGCAAAACCTGGGCAGCATTTTTGAGGTAACAGAAGATGCTACCGGCGTACTTTGCTATGGCTATATAGATGCACAGGCAGGCATTACGTTTGAAATATTATGCTGTGCCGTATATGATACAGCTAAAAAGACGCTGAAGCTGTTGCGTGGTAATGACGAGCAATCAGCGAAGATAAGATTATCCGAGCTGCTTGAAGCGAATGCTGCTGTGCTGCCGAGCGAAATGCCTCGCCTGAGCGAGTTCCAAAGCAAGGTGGCAATGGTGCAAAAGGCTTATAAGGCAGACGAAGCGACAGAAGCCATGCGTAGGCTTACCTCTTTAGATCCTGCAAGACTTGCAACGCATCCCGATATCGTAACGGTTTATCTGGTGCGCGGTGATGAGGCCGAAGCAGTTCATGTACTGCTTAAAGAGGTACGCGAGGTAAATATCATAGGCACACTGCTTTCCGAGCCTCAAGCGGCGACTGGTCTGCACAAGGACGATGAAATAAGCTTTTTCCTGGTGCGTAACGAAAAGGGTATTATGTGTATGAAGGTGTTGGAGAAATAAGCAAAAGAAAGGACATAGACGCTGAGCTAAGCTCGGCAAGGTGATTTTTTGAGTTCTGTAAAAAGAAACAGGTATATAGACGGCAAGCTGTTGCTGGCTTATCCTGATGATTATACTGTTTTAGATATTGAAACTACCGGCCTGAGTCCGCAAAATGATTATATAACGGAAATCTCGGCCATAAAATACCGCAATAATCGCAGAGTAGATGAGTTTTCCAGCTTAGTTAAGCCGGAATTATCTATCCCGTATTATATTACACGGCTAACCGGTATCAATGACGCTATGGTTGCGGATGCTCCGGCAATCGACGAGGTGATTTTGTCCTTTATGGATTTTTTGGCTGATGATATTATAGCAGGCTATAATGTAGGCTTTGATTTGAGCTTTATTGCGGAAAATCTGGCAGGCTATTATGCCAAAAGATTAGCCAATGATTATGTTGATGTTATGAAGCTGGCGCAGAATGAATTACCGTTTTTAGGCAGGCCTAAGCAGACTGCGGTTGCCGAATACTTCAATATTGCCACCGACGGTGCACACAGGGCGCTTGTTGACTGCGGCATTTGCAACGGCTGTTACCAAAAGCTGAAGGAGCTGGCGGTGGCTGATTATCATCTGCCGCCTAAGCAAAGAGAGCTGGTAATAGTACCGTCTTTCAGGCGCTTAAGACCGTTGGCAGATAAAAATATAGTTTTGCTAGGCTCTTTTGATAGTCTTTATGTTAAAAACCTTCAGGAGATACTGACTGCGCTTGGTGCAAGCGTTGCTTATCATGTTACAGCAGCTTCTGATATGGTTATTGTCGGCACGGCGGATGCTTCCGTGTGTGACGGTGCTGATTTGCAGCGTGCTGTCAGCATGAAAAACGCGGGCAAGAATATCTATATTCTTAAGGAGGATGTATTTTGCCAATCGGTGCTGGCCAAAGGCTGGCTGATGGTTGTGAGGGATAATTAATTAAACAAACGTAAAGCTTTTAAGCAAATAAAAAAGCCCGGACAGGTGTCTGGGCTTTTTGGCATTATCAAAGCTAGTACAGGTTTGCTTTATAAATATTTTCATCCAGCAGCTCCAAGCGTTCAGCAGAAATATTTTCTACCTTCTTGCTAATTATTACAGCTAAAGCTTCAGCCAAACACAGTGGCACAACATAAGAGTTAGTAAAGCTTAAGCCTGTTACGTTAGTGGTTACGATGAAGTCTGCATAAGCTGCTAAAGGAGAAGTAACTCTGTCAGTAAAAAGAATAATCTTGGCATCGCGTTTTTTTGCGAGCTCTAAGATTATAGTGCAGATTTGCGAGTATCTGGGATAAGAAAACATCAGGATACAATCGTTTTTGCTGATGTCAACAAGCTTTTCCAGAGTTTCACTCTCTGCCTTGTTACATAATACCAGTCCTGGCAGAAAATAAATCGCTTTCCTCCAAAAATAGTCAGCACAGCAGGAGGTTCCACGAAAGGCTGCAATATATTTGTTTTTGGAATTAATCAGACAATCTGCTATGTCCAGCAAAAGCTTATCATCAAGAGAATTGATAGCCTTGTTAATGTTATTTATGGAATTATACAATACTTCGCTTGCTATACTGCCGGTGTTGATGTAATTTTTGCTTTGGTTAAATTTTTGCATTGGTGAAAGATTTGCGTTATATTGTTCTAAAAATTTTTCGTTAATTGATTTTTTGAAATCTGTATAGCCTGCATATCCCAGCTCGCGCAAAAATCTGATGATAGAAGTATCGCTGACACCACAGGCGTTGGCAACATCCTTAATTGGACCAAAGCCTATAGTTTCCATATTATCAAGTATATAATCAGCTATAATTTTTTCCTTTTTTGTAAGTGTTTTATCTTTAATTCTGTCCTCGAAGTTCATACTATTCCCCTCCCGATAATTATATTATAGCTGAAAATGTATCTTTTGCAACAAATGTTGCGTTTACAACTTTTTGATGAATGAATTTTGTAAATGCTTATTGACAGCTTAGAGGATTGAAAAGTATAATGTTGTTAATACAACGGATTAAGATAAAAATGTTGTAAATGATGCAGGAAGCGGATTCGCAGAAAAGGAGGTTTTATTATGACGAATTTTTTGTTCTCGAAAAAATACCTCGCTTACAGAGTTGCTATTGGCTTTGTTTTAGGTATTGCAGCTGGTCTTTTGTTCAAAGATTTTTCTATTTGGGTAAAACCAGCAGGCACGCTTTTTATGAATCTGATTAAGATGCTGATTGTTCCAGTTATCTTTTTCAGCTTGACTAGCGGTATTGCGGCGATTGGTGATGTGCAGAAGCTTAAACGAATCGGCGGCAAGGTTGTGCTTATATATGTAATCATGACTGTGGTTGCCTGTATAATTGGTATTGGTGTAGTAAGCATTTTCCATCCTGGTGCTAATTTTGATACCAGTAACATGAAGGCTTATGATCCGAAAAACTTAAAAGCAATTTCCTTCTCTGCCTTCTTGTTTAATATGGTACCGACCAATATTATCAATGCGATGGCGAAGCAGGATATCCTGCAGATGATTTTCTTTACGGTGCTTTTTGCTGTATCTATAGTATATGTTGGTGAAAAGGGTAAAAAAGTAGTTGAGATGTGCGAAAGCGTAGCTCAAATTATATACAAAATGTTGGATATTGTTATGCTTTACTCTCCTATAGGCGTGTTTGCCTTAATGGCTAATACAACGGCCGTTTATGGGCCGCAACTGTTTGGTGCGTTGGCAAAATTTGTTGTTACAGATTATGTAGGCTGCTTGCTTATTTGGGCATTGCTGAGCGGCATAACCTATCTGTACACTAAAGTCGATTATATCAAAATGTGCAAATCAATGATTCCTATTTGGGTTAATACTATTGCAACTAACTCCAGTGCCGGTACTATTCCTATTACTTTGGATTGTGTAACTAATAAATTGCACGTTCCTATGTCTATAGCTTCTTTTTCTGTTCCGTTAGGTGCAACTATAAACCTGACAGGTGCAGCGCTTTATAAAACAATTTTGGCTTTCTTTGTTGCCGAAATTTATGGTCTGGATATGACTTGGTCGCAGACAATAATGATCATAACTATATCAACCATTATGTCTATAGCAGCACCTGGTATTCCTGGCGGCGGCATCGTAACCGGTGCTATTTTCTTAAATCTTATGGGTTTGCCGATGGATATGATGGGACCGATTGCCGGTATGTACAGACTTATTGATATGAGTCATACTACCGTTAACGTATCTGGCGATGTCCTGGGAACATTGCTTGTTGCCAAAAATGAAAAAATTTGGGATGCATCCATGGTTGACCAGCCGCAGACCGAAGAATAAGATTGTTGAATTAAATTTGAGGAGGTACATGAAATGAAATATGGTAAATTATTAAATGAAGCTGATATGGCAAAGGCTAGAGATGCGTTCTATCTGCTTGATAAAAATCCTGATGGCACACCAAGAATCTTTTTTGAAAATGCTGGCGGTTCTCTGCGCTTAAAGGATGCAGCTGACTGCTTTCATAAGCTGGATATGATTCCTGATTGTGATGGAAGAAAGCATCCTTTGGCAGTTGAGCTTAAAAATCTTGTTCACAAGGCAGAGGATGATGTAAGAGTTATCTTTAATGTAAAGGGAGGCAGCATAGCTACAGGACTTACAGCATCACAATTGATGTTTTCAATGGTAGAAACAGTAGTAAAAAATATTCCTGGCACCAATGTAGTAACAACAGTTCTGGAACATCCTTCTTCTTATGATTCTTCTGAGCATTTTGCCGCAACGACAGGCAAAGAGTTGCGTGTTGCTCCTTCTGATATGCTTACCGGTGGCTGTGAAGTTGATGCAATCTGTGATTTGATTGATGAGAATACCTGCCTTTTGAATGTAATGTACGCCTCCAATATTTCCGGTGCGATTATGGATATTCCGGCAATTGTAAAAAAGGCCAGAAGCATAAAACCGGATATCTATATTACAGTTGATGCAGTTCAGCATGCACCTCATGCAGTTATGGATCTTTCAGAGCTGGATATTGATGGTATTAACTTCGCTCCTTATAAATTTTTCGGTGTACGTGGCTTTGGCGTAGCGTGGCTTAGTGACCGCCTGTCTATATTGCCTCATGCCCGGCTTACTCAAAAACCGGAAAATTTCTGGGGCCTGGGATCAGACGCACCTGCTCAATATGCTATGATTTCCAGTATTCTCGATTATGTTTGCAGCTTTGCTGATAATAAAAATGGTACTCGTAGAGAGCAATTTGTAGAGGGTATGACTAAGTTAGAGCTGCAGGAAAGAGCATTGCTGCACTATATGCTCGAAGGTACTGCTAATGTTCCCGGACTCAGACATATAGAGGGTGTAACTGTTTATAATGACAATCCGGATTTGACGAGACGTGACCTGATTTTAGCTATTGGCTTTGATAATCTGACTCCTACTCAGGCTACGGCAGAATATGTTAAACGAGGCATAGTTGTTTTTGACCGTGTTGATACAAGCCTGTATTCTGTAAGAATGTTGCACTCTTTTGGCTTAAAAGGCATAGTGCGTGTTTCTCCGCTCCATTGTCATAACCTTGATGAGGTGGAAACATATTTGAAGGTTACGCAGGAATTAACTAAGCTCTGAGCGCAGTAAAATATTAGTATGCGCATAAAAAGATTACAGTAAGCATTTTAGATAATAAGAGTTAAGAGTCATCTGAGGGGAATAAAATGTTAGATTTAGAAAAAAATTGTCGTGTAGCCGTAGTACAGTGTTCACCTGTAATGTTTGATAAGGATGCAACACTGGCCAAATGTATTGATTTTATTAAGCAGGCAGGTGCCGGCGGAGCACAGCTCATAGTGCTGCCGGAGTTGATTATTCCCTGCTATCCTTACGGCATGACCTTTGGCTTTACCGTAGGCAGCAGACAGGAGGAAGGACGAGCTGATTGGAAGCGCTACTATGATGGCTCCATTGTAGTGCCGGGCGCAGAAACTGACGTGCTCGGGGAAGCGGCGCGCGAGGTAAATGCTTATGTAAGCATTGGTATCTCAGAGCGTGATGCTGTGAGCGGCACACTATATAACAGCAACATTATCTTTGCTCCTGACGGAAGCATTGCTGCTTTGCATCGTAAGCTCAAGCCTACGGGAGCAGAGCGCTTTGTCTGGGGTGATGCTGATAAGGCTTATTTTCCTGTGGTTGCTTCACCGTGGGGACAGCTTGGTAATTTGATTTGTTGGGAGTCTTACATGCCGTTGGCACGTGTGGCTTTATACCAAAAAGGCGTCACGATTTTGATTTCCTGCAATACAAATGATAATCCTGAGTGGCAGGCTACTATTCAGCATATTGCGCTCGAAGGACGCTGCTATTACATTAACTGCGATCAGTTCTTCACTAAAGATATGTATCCTGCTGATTTGCATGCGCAGGAGGAAATCGCTAAGCTGCCGGAGCTTGTCTGTCGTGGTGGAAGCTGTGTGATTGATCCTTACGGACATTATGTTACGGAGCCAGTCTGGGATAAGGAAGCAATTATTTATGTGGATCTGGATATGGACAAGGTACCGGCCAGCCGTATGGAATTTGACGCCTGTGGTCATTATTCACGCCCGGATGTTTTGCAGCTGCATGTTAAAGAGTAAAGCTGTGGCGTAAAAACCTATATTTTTATCAAAAGAACAAAAAAACGCTTACGCCCCACGTATCAACGTGGGATGTAAGCGTTTAATTTTTTCCGGTTATTCTATCAATCCCTTAGGGGAAATTACCTCGCCGTTATCAAAAGCAATATAGGTGACCTGAATTTTTACGGTTTCTTTGGTAATATCCAGGTTCATCAGCTTTTTGTTATCCGGCAGCATGGAATTCAGCTTTTTGCTGGTTGTGAGCTCCACAGCCTGTCCGGGGGCAATGCTGCCCTGATAATGCTCAGGATAGGAATAAAGCTGTTCGCCCTTATCGTTGAGTACGGTTACATCGTAATACATACGGTTGATAGCAACGCTGCTCATGTTTTTGGCCATGATGGTAGCGGTAAGCGTAGCTTTTTCTTCACTGCCTGCTTTGTTATTGTCCTTGTTCAGCGTCAGACGTTCGCTTGTTGCCTGCAGTGCTTTATTCAGACGTTCCATAACAGGCTTGTTCAGCAGGGCCTGTTTAGCACGTTTAGCTGCGTCTAATTGGACGATAAAATCTGCCAGATTGCTGACTTTTTTTATCTGCCAATCACCCTTATCATTTTGCTGCATTAACAGCTCGGCAATAAAATCCTTATCCAGTTCATTGTTGTGCAGCACAAGGGTTGCTTTTGCTGTCTCACCCTCATGCTTGCTGAGCTTCAGGTCTTTGACAGTAAGATTTTTAATAGGGATGTGACGCTCCAGATTACGCTTCATAGCATCAGGTACGGGATCGGCCGGCTGCTTAGGAGTATTGTCGGGCTTAGCGGCAATTTTGTCCAGAGCCTCTTGCGTCATCAGGTCTACGACCGAAGGCTTCAGCATATGCAGAATGCCGAGTGCGAACGGATTGGAGAAAACATTATCGTTATTGATTTTGCTTTCTGCCTTGATGATGTCCTCGAAAGCGTTGTCCATAACAGAGGGCACATCAACATATCGTGAAAATTTTGCGCTGTCATGCTGCTGCAGTGCAACGCGCGCTTCGTTCAAGGCATAAGCCGGTGTACGGATAAAATAAAGAAAATAAAAGGCTGCGCCTGCAAGGGCAGCGAGAAGAATAAATACAACAAACCATTTCTTTTTGCTTTGCATGATTTTGACCTTCCTAAACTATATTAAAAGGCAATCGGAAAAATTCTTTGCCTGCATATATTGTAATCATCTTAAGGGCAGATTTCAATACCTACTACTAAAATATTTTATAAATTATTCCCTACTTCTTTCCGGGGGAAATGTTGCGGGAAGTGAGTGTAATTGGTTATAATATAATGATAGACTGATTTTACACGGAGGTATTTACATGAGTGATAAAAATAAAACCTACTGTCTGATAAATTACGGCTGCCAGATGAATGAATCCGATACGGAGCATTATGCAGGACAGCTGCAGGAGCTTGGTTATGCGCCTAATCCTGATTTTCATACCACAGATATAATTATCGTCAACACCTGTTGCGTGCGCGAGAGCGCGGAAAAGAAAATTGCCGGCAAAATCGGCGAATTAAAGGCTGTAAAGCGTGCCAATCCGGATGTTGTCATCTGCGTGGCCGGCTGCATGGCACAGAAGGACGGCGAAAAGCTGCGTAAAAAGCATCCGCAGGTAGATTTGCTGCTGGGTACTGCTTACGTTAACGATTTCAAGCGTTTGCTGCTGGAATTTCTGGCAGAGCGCAAGGCTGCGGTTTATACCGATCTGACTATTCATCAAAGTGAGTTTGAAGGTCATATGGTACGCCAAAGCTCATTTGCTGCCTGGATTCCTATTATGTATGGCTGCAATAATTTCTGCACCTACTGCATCGTGCCGTATGTACGCGGACGCGAGCGCAGCCGCAGCATCGATAATATTGTTGCCGAGATTGAGGCAGCAGTTAAAGATGGCTACAAGGAATTTACTCTGCTGGGACAAAACGTTAATTCCTATGGCAAGGATTTTGGCGACAAGGACGCTTTTGCTAAGCTGCTGCGCCGTGTGGATATTATTCCCGGCGTTGAGCGTATTCATTATATGACCAGCCACCCGCGTGATATGAGCGAGGAGGTTATCAAGGCTGTTGCAGAATGTGAGCATATCTGCGAAAACTTCCATCTGCCGTTCCAGGCAGGCAGCTCGGAAATTCTTCGCCGCATGAACCGCGGTTACACGAAGGAAAAATATCTTGAGCTGGTGAAGATGGTACGTAAATATGTGCCGGACGCAACGATTACTACAGATATTATTGTAGGCTTCCCCGGTGAAACCGAAGAGGATTTTGAAGAAACTTTGGATGTCGTGCGTCAGGTTGGCTTTACCTCTGCTTATACCTTTATTTATTCCAAGCGCAGCGGTACACCTGCTGCAAAAATGGAAAATCAGGTGCCGCTGGCAGTGAAGAAGGAACGTTTGAACCGTTTGATGGCGCTGCAGAACGAAAACAGCCTGAAGTGCCATGAAAAGCTGGTAGGTCAGACTGTAGAAGTGCTGGCAGAAGGCCCCAGCAAGCAGAAAACAGTCTGGAACGGACGCACACGCACAGGAGTTCTGGTACTGTGGCCGATTGAAGATAAGCAATACGAGGTAGGACAGAAGGTTAATGTGCAGATTGAAGCTGCGCAGACATGGCTGGTGAAAGGTAAGGCGGTTGATTAATGGCTGCTGCAAATGTTACGCCCATGGTACAGCAATATATGGCAGTGAAGCAGGAGCATCAGAATGAGCTGCTCTTCTTTCGCTTGGGCGATTTTTATGAAATGTTTTTTGACGATGCTATCACAGCATCGCGTGAGCTTAATTTAACACTGACCAAGCGCTCCAATGGTATGGAGCATATGCCGATGTGCGGTGTGCCTTATCATTCTGTGGACGGCTATATCGCCAAGCTGATAAAAAAAGGCTATCGCATCGCCATCTGCGAGCAGGTGGAGGATCCCAAGCTAGCTAAAGGTATTGTCGAGCGCAAGGTTATTAAAATTATTACTCCGGGAACGGCGCTGAACGAACAGCTTCTGGAGGATAAGCATAACCGCTATCTGGTGTTTTTACAGCAGGCGCAGGACAAGGGAATGTGCCTGGCGGCAGCTGATGTAACTACGGGCGAGTGCGAATGGTTCCTCGACCAAACGTCGGAAAGCTTTTTGAATATCACCGAGCAGCTTTACCGCCTGCAGCCCGCGGAGCTTGTTGTGCGTCTTGCTTCAGATGATACGCGTGACAAGCTGCAGGAATGGCTGGCGGCAAGATTGCCGGAATGCGTGGTGACACGTTACGAAGAGAGTGCTCCTGATGCTGATTATTTTGCGCAGCATTTTGCCGGCAATGATGTGCCTGATGAGGTGCACAGCACAGTTGAGCTTTTGCTGCGCTATCTGCATGGAACGGTAATGGCCGATTTAAGCCATATTAACCGTTTGGTGCGGATTGAACGCAACAGCTTTATGAATCTTGATGTGACTGCTATCCGCAATCTGGAGTTGGTTCGCAATATGACGGACGGTTCAAAGCGCGGTACGCTGCTGCAGGTGTTGGATTTTACCAATACCTCGATGGGTGCGCGTCGTCTGCGCAGTTGGATTGAAAGTCCGCTGCTTGATGTAGGCCGCATTTATGAACGTCAGGAGGCGGTAGCCGAGCTGGCGGCAGCCGCAGAGCTGCGCGAAGCGATTGTGGCGCAGCTGAAGGCGGTGGCGGATCTGGAGCGTATTGTCAGCCGTGTTGAGGTAGGCAGTGCCAATGCCAGGGATTTGGTTGCCCTGCGCAATTCCTTAAGCGTGCTGCCGGGCCTGAAGGGCATTCTGGAAGGCTGCAGCAGCGGACTGCTGCGCAAGCTGTGGAAGGTCCTGCATCTGCACGAGGAGCTGGCAGCAAGATTACAGCAGGCGATTGTCGATGAGCCGCCGTTTTCTGTCCGCGAGGGCGGTATGATTCGCACCGGCTATAATCAGGAGCTGGATGAGCTGCATCTGATTGCTGCCGACAATAAAACCTGGATGCAGAACTTTGAGCAGAAAATCAAAGAGGAAACCGGCATTAAAACCATGAAGGTTGGTTTCAATAAGGTTTTCGGCTATTATATCGAGGTAAGCAAGGGACAGAGCAGCAGTGTGCCTCCGTACTTTGTACGCAAGCAGACGCTGGTAAACGCGGAGCGCTATATTGTTCCCGAGCTTAAGGAGTTCGAGAATAAGATTCTCGGTGCCAAGGAAAAAATCGAGCAGCTGGAGTATTATCTGTTTGATGAGTTGCGTACACTGATTCGCGGCAAAATCAAGGAGATTCAGGAAACTGCCCGTGCCGTCAGCTACATTGATGTGCTGACAGGCTTGGCAGAGGCTGCCTATAAATATAATTATGTAAGACCTGAGCTGAATAATAACGGCGAAATCAAGATTGTTGACGGACGCCATCCCGTAGTAGAGCGCTTGCTGGAAAAGGAGATTTTTGTCCCCAACAATACCAATCTGAATAATACAGACGAGCGCATGATAATTATTACCGGTCCGAATATGGCAGGTAAATCAACCTACATGCGTCAGGTGGCGCTGCTGGTGCTGATGACGCAAATCGGCAGCTTTATTCCTGCGCGTCAGGCGAGCATTTGCCCGGTAGATAAGATTTTTACGCGCGTCGGTGCCAGTGATGACCTGGCGACAGGCCAGAGCACCTTTATGGTGGAGATGAACGAGGTAGCGCAGATTTTAAAATATGCTACGAAAAACAGTCTGATTATACTTGACGAGGTGGGCCGCGGTACCAGTACCTTTGACGGCATGAGTATTGCTCACGCAGTTATGGAATATATCCATGACCGCATCAAGGCAAAGACGTTGTTTGCTACGCATTATCATCAGCTGATTGCCTTGGAAAATGTGTTGAGCGGTGTGAAGAACTATTCTGTTGCCGTTAAGGAAAGAGGCAAGGATATTATCTTCCTGCGCCGTATTGTACCGGGCGGAACCGACCGCAGCTACGGCGTACATGTTGCACGCCTTGCCGGTCTGCCGAAGAAGGTGCTGGAGCGTTCGGAAGAGCTGCTGAAGGAATATGATAATGATAACGGCCGTGTGCAGCAGCCTGCAGCTGCTGCAGCGCCGGATAATATGATGGGCTCGCTGTTTGGCAGTTCTATTGCCAATGAGCTCTTAAAGCTCGATGTTATGAGTATGACACCGATTGAGGCGATGAGCGCCTTGTATAAATTGCAGGATGAAGCAAGAAAGGAGCTGGGTAAATAATGGCAGAAGAGCATGCCGTCCGTTTGTTGGATACGAATACCGCCAACCAGATTGCTGCCGGCGAGGTTGTTGAAAAGCCTGCGTCCGTAGTAAAGGAATTGGTTGAGAATGCACTGGATGCCGGTGCGGATAAAATTGAAGTAACGATTTTTGCCGGCGGTACGGAATATATCAGAGTAACTGATAATGGCTGCGGCATGAGTGAGGCTGATGCCAAAATGGCTGTGCTGCGCCATGCCACAAGCAAGCTTACGAAGGCTGAGGATTTACTGAGCCTGAACACCTTGGGCTTTCGCGGTGAAGCCTTGCCCAGTATCGCTTCTGTTTCTAACTTTACGTTGCTCACCCGTCCGGAGAGCGAGGAATTCGCTACCTCTGTGCATATCGACGGCGGTGAAAATACGGAGGTTACGGCAAGCGGCGGCAGTACGGGTACTACTGTTATTGTAGAGAATCTATTCTTCAACGTGCCTGCACGCCGTAAATTCCTGAAAACCGTGAGCACCGAGGGACGTTATATCAGCGAGCTTTTGACAAGGCTGGCGCTCTCGCGTCCTGATGTGCGTTTTAAGCTGGTGAACAATGATAAAGAGGTGCTCAGTACTCCCGGTGATGGAGATTTGGAGCATGCGATTAAAGCACTGTATGGCAAGAATGTTGCCGAAAACCTTTTGGAGGTATCGCTGAACGATCCTAAGGTAAGAGTTAGCGGCTTTATCGGCAAGCCTACGCTGTTGAAGGGAACGCGCCAGTGGCAGACGTTCTTTGTCAACGGACGCTGCATCGGCAGCAAAATGCTTTCCAAGGCTATGGATCATGCTTATCAGTCGCAGATTCCCAAAAGCGGCTTTCCTTTTGCTGTCATCAATTTAAAGGTTGATACAGCCAGCGTTGATGTTAATGTGCATCCGCAGAAGAGTGAAATCAAATTCAGTGATGACAGCCTTATTTACAAGGCTATGTATAAGGCGCTGACCGATGCGCTGACGAAGCCGATGAGCGCCCAAAAGACGCAGGTAACGCTGCTGCCTGATTCAGAGCTGAATGTTTTTGTGAAGCCGCAGCCGCAAGCTGTTTCTGCGCCGGTTACGCCTGCACCGCAGCCTAAGCCGGCGTATCAGCCGCAGCAGCCTGTGTTCAAGAGCGGTGCGGAGCAGATTTTTAAAACACCGGAGCGCAAGGAAGATGTGCAGCCTGCACCTGCTCCCGAAAGTTTGCTGGTGCCTGAGCAGCCTGCTATTGTTGAAAAAAAGGAACAGGCAGAGCAACAGACGATGTGGCAACCATTTGATGATTTTGCTAAGAGTGCCCCGACTGCTTCCTACAGTAATGGCTATCAGGAGCCTGTGCTGGAGGTACATGAGGCGCGCAGTGAATTTGCCAAACCGCAGCCGACGGAGGCTGCACCTGTGCCCAACAGGGAAACTATTGCTTTTACCGATACCGACAGTGGTATGGATACTATCTGGCCGATTGGTCAGGTTGATAAAACTTTTATTATTGCCCAAAGCGAAACAACGCTTTATCTTATCGACCAGCATGCTGCCCATGAGCGTATTCTTTATGACAAGCTTGTGGCTTCGCATGAGCAGATTCCGTCGCAGCAGCTTTTGATGCCGCTTTATGTGGATATGGCTGCAGATGATATTGCATTGATTGAGGAGCACAGGGATGAATTTCTGGCTTTGGGTGTGGATGCTGCCAGCGCCGGCGAAAGCCTGCTGCGCGTGAGCAGTTTGCCTGCGGATATCAAGGCAGATGCCGCTGAGGATTTTATCAATGCTATCAGCAAAATGCTGCGAGAAATGCGTAATGTTAATGGCAGCGATTTGCGGCAGGAGGTGCTGCACATGACTGCCTGCAAGGCGGCGATTAAGGCAGGACAGCTGCTGAATATGCGGCAGATGCGTCAGCTGATTATTGATTTGTGCAATACTACGCATCCGTTTACCTGCCCGCACGGCAGACCTTGCATGATTGAAATTGACAGCAATCAGCTGTATAAAATGTTTAAAAGGACGGGCTTTTAATGCTTACAGGCAAAATTGGCGTAACAACGGCCAGAAATGCTACAGGCAGCGCCGCTGCAGCTCAGGCAAGGGCCTGGGCGGAGCAGCTGGGCGCAGTTTATGTGGAGCGTCCGCACAATATGGGCGTAGACGAGCTTATGGCGCAATATGACCTGGCAGCGCTTGTCGTGGGAGAGAAGGAAGGCCCGCGTATTCATAGCGCCGCAGGCAGCTTTGCCTATCATCCGGGGATGGCGGTGCTGCGTCTGCAGCAGCTGAAGCGCGGTGCGACGGAGCATTTGCTGACGGCGTTGGACCTGCGTTCGGGGAAAAGAGTGTTGGATGCTACGCTGGGACTTGCTGCTGATGCCGCCATCAGCGCGTATACTGTAGGTGAGGCTGGAACGGTTGTTGGCCTGGAGGCTTCACCGCTATTGTATTTTGCCGTGAGCTATGGCTTGAAAAATTACGTTGCCGAGGATGCTGACCTGACGGCAGCACTGCGCCGGATTCAGCCGGCGCAGGCGCTGGCGGAGGATTATCTGGCGCAGTGTGCGCCGGACAGCTTTGACGTTGTTTATTTCGATCCGATGTTCCGCCATCCTGTCAACGGTGCCAAGGGCATGGAAGCATTGCGTCCGCTTTCCTACGAGGAAGCGCTGTCGGCAGAAACGCTGCAGCTTGCATTGCGTGTAGCGCCGCGCGTGGTTATCAAGGAGCGCAGCGAATATATTCTGCGCGAGTATGGCTGCGAGAAATTTATCGGCGGCAAATACAGCAGGATTAAGTACGGAATAATAAAAAGGTGATTTATGTTGCAAAAACCCAAGGTAGTTGTTATTTTAGGAGCGACAGCAACCGGAAAAAGTCATTGCGCTATTGAGATTGCCAAGCAGTTTCAGGGCGAAATAATTTCCGGTGATTCAATGCTGGTTTATAAAAATATGAATATCGGTACTGCCAAGCCAACTGCCGAGGAGCTGGCTGCCGTACCGCATCATCTGGTGGATATTCTGCCGCCGGACGCATCCTTCAGCGTTGTGGATTTTAAGGAGCGTGCATCTGCTTTGATTACGGAAATCAATGCGCGCGGACATCTGCCGATAATTGCCGGTGGTACAGGTTTGTACATCAAAGCGTTGCTCGAGGATTATGCCTTTAACAATGCGGATGAGGACAGCGAGCTGCGCCGCAGGCTGGAGGCCGAGGCACAGGAAAAGGGCGCGTTGGCGCTGCACGCGCGCCTGCAGGAGCTGGCGCCGCAGGAGGCAGAGCGCATTCACCCCAATAATGTGCGCCGCGTTATCCGTGCGCTGGAATCTGCTATGCAGGGCGAGGCTGTCAACCAATACGGTGCGCAGGAAAGTCCTTATGATGCCGTAGTTATCGGTTTGGAAATGGAGCGTCAGGCGCTGTACGAGCGCATCAACAGGCGTGTGGATTTGATGTTGGCAGCCGGTCTGGAGCAGGAGGTGCGCAGCCTGCTGGAGCAGGGTGTAGCGCCCGAGTGCCAGTCGATGCAGAGTATTGGCTACAGACAGATGGTGTGGTATCTTAACGGCAGTATGGATTATGCTGCTGCCGTAGACAAGCTGAAGCAGGCAACGCGTAACTTTGCCAAGCGGCAGATTACCTGGTATAAAAAAATGCCGTATATTCACTGGCTGCATTTGGATGATGAGCCTGATTATAAGCAGGCAGTGGCAGAAATTTCCGAAATACTTGTAGAAAGTGGCATTTCGGTGTAAAATATAAGTATAAATAGGAGTGTAGGTTTTTAGGAATCTGTACTTCCGGAGATAACGAAATGAGTAGGAGGGGCTTTTAATGATTACTTCAGTAAAACCCGCAATGAATTTGCAAGACAGCTTTTTAAACCATGTTCGCAAGGAAAACCTGGGTGTTATCATCTATCTGATGAACGGTTTCCAAATCCGTGGCTTAGTAAGAGGTTTTGACAACTTTACTGTTATTATTGAAAACGAAGGCAAACAGCAGCTTGTTTATAAGCATGCTATTTCCACTATTTCTCCGGCAACTAATATTACTATTATGCAGCCTGAGAAAAAAGAATTTTAATAAAGTTATGATTACAAAGAAAAACGGCGCACAAGCGTTGTTTTTCTTTTTCTGAAAGAGATTGCATCCGGCAAAATTTGCAAGCGGCAAATTTGCGGGATGGAGGCAGGTTTTTATGTTTGACTATCTGGCCTTGTTTCAGGAATATCTGACGGTAGAGCTGGGACTGGCAAAAAATACACAGCTGGCGTATATGCGTGATTTGCGCCTGCTGATGAAAAGCCTGCAGCTGAAGGCAGATGAGGAGCTGCTGCAGGTTTCGCGACAGCAGCTGATTGCCTATCTTGTGCGTTTAAAGCAGGAAGGCCGCGCTGCCTCGACGGTGGCACGCAAGCTGGCTTCGATTAAGGCGTTTTACCGTTTCCTGACGGCAGAACGTTATATCCGCCGTAATCCTGCCGAGGTGCTGGAGGCGGCGAGCAGAGGACTGCATCTGCCGAAGGTGCTGAGCGTTCAGGAGGTAAAAAGGCTTTTGGATGAGCCTAATTTGGGAACCTTGGACGGTTATCGCGACAAGACGATGCTGGAGCTGTTATATGCTACCGGCATGCGTGTGTCTGAGCTGGTAAATGTGCCGGTGAAGAATGTTGATATGAAGATGCAGTATGTCATTGTTATGGGCAAAGGCTCTAAGGAGCGTATGCTGCCGTTAGGCCGTACTGCGCTGCATTATTTGGAGCATTATTTGTCTGTGGTACGCCCGCAGCTTCTGCATGGTAAGCCGGATGCGGCTGCAGAGCTTTTTGTAACCGGCTGGGGCGGACCGATGACACGGGAGCGTTTTTACGAAATTATTGTGGCATACGGTAAGAGTGCAGGCATCAGCAAACGTGTTACACCGCATATGCTGCGTCATTCCTTTGCGACGCATCTTTTAAATAACGGCACCGACCTGCGCATAGTGCAGGAGCTGTTGGGACATGCAGATATTTCCACCACGCAGATATATACGCATCTTGATGTGGAGCGTTTACGTGAGGTGTATGATAAAACACACCCACGGGCTTAGAAAGGAGAACACCTATGACAAAAGCAAGCAAGAAAAAATCCTCCGGCAGTAAATATGCTGTACTGATTTTAACAGCGGTTATTGCGATTATTGCCATTGGCTGCGGACTTTTTTATGCCACCAGCAACAGCAAGAAGGATGTTTTGGACAAGAAGGGTGACGAGCCGCAGACGGTAAGTCTGCTGGATGAATCTATAGAGGCACAGCGTCTGTTGGATAATATTTTGCTGCAGAAAAATAATTGGCAGCTGATTGAAAACAATCATGGCAAAAAGGATGTTGAGGTTGAAGAATCCGGTGCCAAGGTGCAGATTAACCAGCGTGAGCTGGCAGTTGGCGTACCCTCCGGTACAAGCCTTGCCGGTGCCTGCGACTGGCTGCAGACAAAGGCTGAGCAGGCCGGACTGGTTTATATCAGCGGCAAGCCTGCCAAATATAAAAAATGGGATGCCTATAAGGCTGAAATTGGTATTAAGGTTAAGGCCGGTGCAGGCAGCAAGAGCTTTGTAACGGATACTGTGATTTTCTTCCATAACAGTAACCTGACCAAGCAGGATAAGAATGTTAAGGATTTACCGGAGCAAAAGGCAGAAGAGGAGCAGCAGGGGACCGTCAGGCAATTCAGAGGAAAAGTAGCCATCGTTATTGATGACTGCGGTTATGATATGGCGCCGGTGCGCAAGCTGCTGAATACCGGTCTGCCGTTCAGCTATGCGATATTGCCGTATAAGCAGTACAGCAGCGATGTTCTGGAGATGGTAAAGGCTAAAGGACGTGTGCCGATGCTGCATCTGCCGATGGAGCCTATTGACCGCAGTGCTATGAGCGAGGGAGCTGCTACTATTCGTACGGATTTGTCTGCGGCGGAGAAGCTGTCCTTGACGCGGCGTGCGCTTAACAGTCTGCCGGGAGTGATGGGTGTAAATAATCACCAGGGCTCGAAGGCGACTGCGGATAAGGATACTATGCGAGTTGTTTTGCAGGAGCTACGGCGGCAGAATCTGTTTTTTGTGGACAGCCGTACAAATTCTGCTTCGGTAGCACGCAATATGGCGCAGCAGTTGGGGGTTTCGACTGCTCGCAATGATATCTTTTTGGATAACAGCTCTGACGTGCAGGCGATTCGTCAGCAGATATATAAGGCTTTCGCTATGGCGGAAAAGAACGGCAGTGTTATTGCTATCTGCCACGCCAGACCGAATACTGCCAAATGCTGGGAGATGTATGCGGCGGAGTTTAAACGGACGGGGATAACCTTTGTGCCGGTGACGGAGCTGCTGTATTAAATCAGTATTAGGTGTTTGATTCAACTTCTTTCATAACTGAAAGAAGTTGCTAAGAAAGTTTCGCACCTGATAACTGCGCAACTAACATATCGTTCCGCTCAGAAAAAATTTTCCCGTGCCCACAGGGCACAACGCAAATTTCGTGTGGAACCAGAACGAAACGTGCGGCGCCGATTTTGTTCGCAAGTAACCTTTAGTTTTCGGTTGCCTTGTTTCTATAGTTCCGGACACTCATTTGCTAAAATTTTTATTCGCTGCATGATATATTAGTTGCTTGCTCTGGTGTGTTGTTCAGAAGTTGTAATTTTTAAGAAAAAGTTTTTCCTGTTTGTAAAACTCTAATTTACATAAACTGAATCGAGGTAAGAAAATGTCTAATTATGTAGAAGAAACAATCGGTAAATATGAAAAGTATATCAATCCCGCGCAGGCAAAGCTGTTCCGCTTTATGGGCCTGGCAAGCATTGAAGGTCATGCTGAGGGCTGGACTATTACCGATAGCGAAGGTCAGGAGTTCATTGACTGCCTGGGCGGCTACGGTATGTTTGCTTTAGGCCATCGTCATCCGAAGGTCGTCGAGGCTGTGGAAAAAGAGCTGCATGCTATGCCGATGTGTGGCAAGGTGTTGTTCAACCGTCCGATGGCTGATTTGGCGGAGGCACTGGCCGAGATTACTCCCGGTGAGCTGCAGTACAGCTTTTTTGTCAACAGCGGTACCGAATCCGTTGAGGGCTGCCTGAAGGTAGCACGTCTGGCAACAAAACGCAAAAAGTTTGTTGCTGCAAAGAATGCTTTTCACGGTAAAACCTTTGGCAGCTTAACTGCTACCGGACGTGATATGTATCGCGAGCCGTTTAAACCGCTGCTTGATGGCTTTACCCATGTAGAATACGGCGACGCCGCAGCTGTTGATGCTGCTGTTGATGAAGATACCGCTGCCGTTATTCTGGAGCCTGTTCAGGGCGAGGGCGGCATTATTGTTCCGCCTGCTGGTTACCTGCGTGAGGTGAAGGAAATCTGCGAGAAGAAGGGTGCTTTGCTGATTGCCGATGAGGTACAGACCGGTATCGGCCGTACTGGCGAATGGTTCGGCGTTAACCATGACGGCGTTACTCCTGACCTGATGGCTTGCGCTAAGGCTTTGGGCGGCGGCGTAATGCCCATAGGTGCGATTATCGGTACTCCGCGTGCCTGGGCCGGTCTTATTGAAGCACCGTTCTTGCACACCTCTACCTTTGGCGGTAACCAGCTGGCCTGCGCTGCCGGTGTAGCAGCTATCAAGGCTATTAAGGAAGAGGATATGCTGCGTCGCGGACGTGAGGCAGGCGCTTATCTTAAGGCTGGTCTGGAGGCTATCGCTGCGGAATATCCTTCCGTTATCAAGGAAGTACGCGGTCGCGGTATGATGATCGGCATTGAGCTGACCAAAGAGGGTGCAGGCGGTATGCTGATGAGCCTGATGATTAACCAGCACATTATTGTTGCTTATACCTTGAACAATCCTAAGGTTATCCGTATGGAGCCGCCGCTGATTATGCCTAAAGAGGTTATTGACCATGTTCTGGAGGCTTTCAGAGGCGCTGTTAAAGAAACCGCGGATGTTATTGAAGATTTATAAGAGGAGATAAGATTATGCCTTATGTAGAGAGCAAAACCACCATCAAGGGCGATGGTGCGAAAATTTATGATATTATCAAGGATATGGCTGCTTACCCTAACTTTATGCATGACCTGGTAAGCGTAGAAATCTTGGAGCGCGGTGAGAATTACACTGTTTCTCACTGGGTAAGTAATGTTGACGGACGCAAAATCGTCTGGACCGAGCGCGATACCTTCTATCCCGAGGAGCTGAAAATTACCTACGCTCAGACCGAGGGTGATTTAAAGAAAATGGAAGGCTCCTGGCTTATTACACCGCAGGCTGACGGCTGCGAGGTAACGCTGGCAGTTGATTTTGAGTTCGGTATTCCGATGATTGCCGGCCTCCTGAATCCTATTCTTAAGAAAAAAGTTCGTGAAAACAGTGAAAATATGTTAAACTCTATCAAGGCCCAAATTGAAAAATAAGTAATTACTTGTTATAATAGATATGTTGAAAATGTATTCTATTAATGCCTGTAACTGTTTACAGTGCAGGTCTTTTATGAGGAGGAAATTACTTAGATGAAAACAGCGTTTTTAATGGCGTTAATGACAGCGCTGCTGATGCTCCTGGGCGACTTCTTCGGTGGTCTGCGCGGCATGACCGTAATGCTTTTTGTGGGTGTGGCAATGAACTTCTTTGCTTACTGGAACAGCGATAAGATGGTTCTGGCACATTACGATGCACAACAGGTTGACCGCAACAGTGCGCCGGAGTTGTACGGAATAGTAGAAAAGCTGGCTAAAAAAGCCAATATTCCTATGCCGAATGTTTATATTATCAATAGTCCGGTGCCTAACGCTTTTGCTACCGGCAGAAATCCTGAGCATGCTGCCGTTGCGGTAAATACTGCGCTGGCAGATATGCTGACCAAGGAAGAGCTGGCCGGTGTTTTAGGTCATGAGCTGAGCCACATTATGCATCGTGATATTTTGGTAAGTACTATTGCCGCTTCTATGGCAGGTGCTATTTCCACGATTGCCCAATGGGGTATGTTCTTTGGCGGCGGTCGTGATGAGGATGGCGAAAGTCGTAATCCTATCGCTTCTATTCTGGTTATGATTTTGGCGCCTCTGGCAGCTATGCTGATTCAGATGGCAGTATCCCGTTCCCGCGAATATATGGCAGATAAATCCGGCGGTGAGCTTTGCGGCAATCCCAATGCTCTGGCTGATGCTCTGCTGAAGATTGAAGCCTATGCGGAGCGTCGCGTAATGCCCGGTGCTACCGAAGCAACTGCGCATATGTTTATTATCAACCCCTTTGCCGGTGTTGATGCCAAGCAGCTTTTCAGTACTCACCCCGCAACCGAGGAAAGAGTTCAGCTGCTGCGTGAGCAGGCAAGAAAAATGGGTATCCGTTAACAATTCAACTATACCTCTAAGTCACATCGGTGACTGGGTTAGTATAAAAAATTTAATTACACTTTAAGGAGAGATTTACAAATGGAACAAACACTCGTACTCGTAAAACCTGATGGAGTTAAGAAAAATCTGATCGGCGATATCATCGCTCGTTTCGAACACAAAGGCCTGCAAGTTGCAGCTCTGAAACTGGTTAAAGTTACCGAAGCTCAAGCTAAATTCCACTATGCTGAGCATGAAGGCAAACCCTTCTTCGGCGAACTGGTTGACTTCATTACCTCCGCTCCGCTGGTTTGCGCTGTAATCCGCGGCGAAAACGCTATCAAAGCTGTTCGTCAACTGAACGGTGCTACCAACCCGATCGAAGCAGTTCCCGGTTCTATCCGCGGCGACTTCGCTCTGAGCATCGGTGAAAACATTGTTCACGGTTCCGACAGCCCGGAAGCTGCTGAACGCGAAATCAACAACTTCTTCGCTCCGGAAGAAATTTACTAATTAACTTTAGCCTTTCGGCGGCCATGAGCTGACTGAGAGGGGTTACACTCTCACGGAAAGGATGGTGCAGAAATGAAGAAAGCTGCTGTTTATACCAGAACCGGTGACAAAGGAACTACCGGTTTGTACACCGGAGAACGTGTTCCCAAGCAAAGCCTGCGTGTAGAAGCCTATGGTACTGTGGATGAAATTTCCTCGGCATTAGGTTTGGCACGTGCTCAGGTTACGCGTGAGGATGTGCGTGAAACCATTTTCAATGTACAAAAGCTGCTCATGTCTGTGATGGCTGACATTGCCAGCCTCAACCTGCCCGAACCTTACATCAAAGAAGAACACGTTAAGCTGTTTGAAGATACAATCGACAAGTTTGATTCTCTGCTGCAGCCGCTGGGCCATTTCATTATCCCCGGCGATACTGTAGGTGCTGCCGCCCTGGACATCGCACGCACTACTACCCGTCGTGCCGAGCGTTGCCTGCTGCGTTTGGCTGAAAACGAACCGGTTAACCCCAATGTTCTGGTTTGCCTGAACCGTTTGTCTGATTTGTGCTTTATCCTGGCGCGTGTAGAATGCGAAGTAAAATAAGCATTGCTGATTAAGGAATAGAAGCCTCTGCCTGTGGCCTTTGGCCGCAGACGGAGGCTTTTTGCTTTGCATGCAGTGATTTGTCACACTATTCCCTGCCACTAAGAAGAATACGTGTATACAATCGCGTGAAGTATTGTACACTATATATTGATGTGATACAATACTATACATGGGCTTCGGGAAAAAGCCTTAAATTGTAAACGTGTTTTAATTTTTTACTGGGGGGAATTTTTTATGTTGGAGATTTTGAATTCTATTGATGGCTTCATTTGGGGCCCGCCTTTGATGATTTTGCTCATCGGCACAGGCATTTTAATGAGCGTCCGTCTTGGCCTGCTTCAGGTTATGAAGCTGCCTAAAGCCTTGCAGCTGATTTTTACCGCCCGCAGCAAGGGCGAAGGTGATGTAAGCAGCTTTCAGGCTTTGTGCACTGCTTTGGCTGCAACTGTCGGCACCGGTAATATCGTTGGCGTAGCAACGGCAATTAAGCTCGGTGGTCCCGGTGCTCTGCTGTGGATGTGGTTGGCTGCTTTCTTCGGTATGGCAACCAAATATTCCGAAGGCGTACTGGCTGTTAAGTATCGTACCTATGACGAAAACGGCAATGCCTCCGGCGGTCCGATGTACTACATTGAACAGGGCTTAGGCAAAAAATTCAAGCCGTTGGCTGTAATGTTCTCTATCTTCGGTGTTATGACTGCCTGCCTGGGCAGCGGTACCTTTACTCAGGTAAATGCAATCACCTCTATTGTTAATGTATCCTTCGGTGTTTCCGAATACGTTGTAGCAGCAGTTCTGACTGTTCTTGTAGCTGTTGTTATTATCGGTGGTCTGCAATCCATTGCTAACGTAGCAAGTAAGATTGTTCCTTTCATGGCTGCTGTTTATGTTATCGCAACCGTTTCCGTGCTGGTATTTTATGCTGATGCTCTGCCGGCTGCAATTAAGCTGGTTATCGACGGTGCCTTCAACGGTACTGCGGCAGCAGGCGGCTTTGCCGGTGCCGGAATTATGCTGGCAATGCGCAGCGGTATCGCGCGCGGCATTTATTCCAATGAATCAGGCTTAGGCTCTGCTCCTATCGTAGCAGCTGCAGCAAAAACCAAATGGCCTGCAGAACAGGGCCTTGTTTCTATGACCGGTACCTTTATCGATACCATCATCATCTGCACCATGACCGGCCTGTCCATTATCGTCAGCGGTGCCTGGAACGGCGACCTGAACGGTGCTGCACTGACTGAGGCTGCTTTCGCTTCTGCTTTCCCGGCTGTTGCCAAGTATGTCCTGACCGGTGGTCTGGTACTCTTCGCTTTCACCACTATTATCGGCTGGAGCTATTACGGCGAGCGTTGCGCAGAATATCTCTTCGGCGTAAAATGCATCATGCCTTACCGTATCGGTTACATCATTCTGGTAGGTCTGGGCGTATTCCTGAAGCTGGAAATGATTTGGATTATTGCCGATATCGTTAACGGTCTGATGGCTATTCCTAACCTGATTGCTTTGCTGGGCCTGAGCGGTGTAGTTGTTGCAGAAACCAAGCTGTACTTCGAGCATTGGGAAAAGGTTCACAGCCGTCGCAAACAGCTTGCTGAGATTCGTGAAGAGCTGGCAACTGAAAATAATTAATTAGTATTTACGAAAGCCATTGCGGAAATATGCAATGGCTTTTTTTCATTAAGTTTTTGTGTCATCTGTATTTTTATGTCTTTAGTGTGTTATAATATACATATCAAGATAATAGGAGAATAAAATGGTTTATGGTTTGTTAGCTTTGCTGGTGGTTCTGCTGGACCAGGCAACAAAGTATTATGTGGTAACACATTTTGCGTTAGGGGAGAGCGTACCGGTGATTAATAATGTATTTCACTGGACGTTTATACTGAATCGTGGTGCCGCCTTCGGCATGCTGGAGGGCAGCCGTTGGCTGTTCGTACTGATTGCGGTTGCTGTAATCGGCTGTGTCTGGTTTATGCGCCGGGAGATTGCCAAAAGCGGTGTAATGGCCTGTTGGGGCACAGCGCTTTTTGCCGGCGGTGCTTTGGGTAATCTGATTGACCGCACTACACGCGGTGTGGTAATTGACTTTTTTGATTTTCGTATCTGGCCGATATTTAATGTGGCCGATATAGCAATTTGTGTGGGAGTAGGTTTGATTATATGGAGCATATTGAAAACGGAGCTGCTGAGCAGCAACGATTGATTATAACTGAACAAGAGGCCGGACAGCGTGCCGATGTAGGCTTGGCGGCAATGCTGGAGCTTACACGCTCGAATATGCAGAAGCTGCTGGAGGAGGGCCGTGCGGTGCGTGGCAGCAAGGTGCTGAAATCCAACTACAAGCTGCGTCTGGGTGACGAGATTGATGTTACTTTGCCTGAGCCGCAGCCACTTGATGTGCAGCCGGAAAATATTCCTTTAGATATTATTTATGAGGATGAGGATGTTGTTGTTGTCAACAAAGCGCGCGGGATGGTAGTCCACCCGGCGGCCGGCAATTTAAACGGAACGCTGGTCAATGCGCTTTTGTATCACTGCAAAAACTTATCCGGTATCAACGGCGTTATCCGCCCGGGTATTGTCCACCGCCTGGATAAGGATACCAGCGGTATTATGATTTGCGCCAAGAATGATGCGGCGCATCTTTCGTTGTCGCAGCAGATACAGGCAAAAACCGCTCAGCGTACCTACCTTGCTGTAGTACGCGGCAATATCAAAACAGACAGCGGCGTTATTGAAACGCTTATCGCCCGTGATAAAAACGACCGTAAGAAAATGGCGGTTGTCAAAGAAGGCGGACGTGACGCTGTGACAGAATACGAGGTACTGGAGCGCTTTGGCAAATATACCATTGTGCGCTGCCGTCTGCGAACGGGACGCACGCATCAGATTCGCGTACATATGGAGTATCTGGGCTATCCTTTGGTTGGCGACCCGAAATATTCTCCGATGAAAACTCCCTTCAGCATTCAGGGACAGGCGTTGCATTCGCAGACATTAGAATTCACCCACCCGCGTACGGGAGAACGCTTGAGCTTTGAAGCTCCGCTGCCGGAGGATATGCATAAGATTGTTACCCGCCTGCGCCTGGGACAGTTTAATTAGTTGAGCTCTGCCTTAGGGCAGTCTTGATAGCAGGTTAAAAAGCCTGAATAAAAATAAGAGGTGAGCCAAATGAGCAATTTTGTTAAAAAGAATGTTATTATGGATGCAGAGGCTATGCGCCGTGCAATTGTCCGTATTTCTCATGAAATTATCGAAAGAAATAAAGGCGTAGACAATGTTGTTATTGTCGGTATCCGTACCCGCGGTGTACCTATTGCGGAACGTCTGGCAGCAGCAATTAAAGATATAGAGAATGTTGAGCTGCCGGTAGGAATGCTGGATATCACTCTTTATCGTGATGACCTGTCTACTCTTGCATATAATCCGATTGTACACGGTACAGAAATTGACCTGGATCTGAACGGCAAAACCGTAATTCTTGTTGATGATGTGCTGTACACCGGTCGTACTATCCGCGCTGCTCTTGATGCGGTTATGGATATGGGCCGTCCGAAGGCTATTCAGCTGGCAGTCCTTATCGACCGCGGACATCGCGAGCTGCCAATCCGTGCTGACTTTGCCGGCAAAAATGTTCCTACCTCCCATAAGGAAGCTATCAATGTATACCTGGCAGAGGAAGACGGCATTGATGAAGTAGCAATCGGTGATATCGAAGAATAATCAACAGTAGCTTGTTAATGGAACAGGAGGAGATTCTATGCAGCAGGCTGAAATATTGCGCAATGAGGCTTTGGGCGCAACTTTGGTAAAAAAACTGAAGCTGCGTGGCTTTGATGCTTATTACTGTGCTGATAAGCAGACAGCGCTCGAGCAGGCATTGGCGCTGATTCCGCAGGAGGATGTTGTTTCCTGGGGCGGTTCTGTAACGATTGATGAAATAGGCCTTTTGAGCGCAGTAAAGGAGCGCAATAAGGTTATCGACAGAGCTGCGGCAGCAACTCCGGAAGAAAAAACAGAATTGATGCGTCAGGCACTTTTATGTGATACATATTTAATGAGCAGCAATGCCATCAGCAGTGATGGTCAGCTGGTAAATATCGATGGTAACGGCAACCGTTGCGCCGCTTTGATTTACGGACCGAAGCAGGTGCTTGTTGTTGCCGGTCTGAATAAAGTTACAGGCTCCTTGGAGGCTGCCATGGACAGAGCGCGCAATGTAGCTGCGCCGATAAATGCCAAAAGGTTTGCCGGACTGCAGACACCTTGTTATAAAGCTGGCCTTTGCGGTGACTGCCTTTCCGCGGACTGCATCTGCTCGCAGATTGTTATAACGCGCACCAGTCGTAATAAGGGACGCATTAAAGTCATTTTAGTTGGCGAAAGCTTAGGATTCTGATTTTAGGGGAGTTGTTTAGCGTTGGTGTTAGCAGCTCCCTTTTGCTTAAGAAAGCAGGTGAAAAAATGGCTCGTACTATTATTCTGTTGTTGGATTCCTTCGGTATCGGTTATGCCCATGATGCCGAAGCTTACGGTGATAAGGGTGCAGATACCTTGGGCCATATCTGCGATTGGCTGGCGAAAAATCCGCGTCACGCAGGCGAAGCGCCGAAGCCGCTGCATTTGCCGCATCTGGCCGAGCACGGACTGCAGGCTGCTGCAGAGCTGAGCCGCGGCGAAGCGTTGCCGGCAGGCTTGGGCGCCGAGCATACAATCGGTGCTTATACCTATGCGCAGGAGGTCAGCCGCGGTAAGGATACACTGAGCGGACATTGGGAAATCAGCGGTGTGCCGGTTAAATTTGACTGGGGCTATTTCCCGGATGTGCCGAAATGCTTTCCGCAGGAGCTGGTGGATGCAATTATCAGTCAAGGTAATTTGCCTGGCGTGCTGGGTGAATGCCATGCCAGCGGCACCGAAATTATCAAGGAGATGGGCGAGGAGCATGTAAGAAGCGGCAAGCCGATTATTTATACCTCCGCCGACAGCGTGCTGCAGATAGCAGCGCACGAGGAAGCCTTTGGCCTGGAGCGCTTGTATGATTTGTGCAAGCTGGCTTTTAAGCTGGTGCAGCCGTATAATATTGCCCGGGTAATAGCGCGTCCGTTCGTCGGCACCTGTGCTGCGGATTTTACCCGCACAACCAACCGTCACGATTACGCAGTACCGGCACCGCAGCTGACATTGCTTGATAAAATGGTTGCAGCCGGCGGCAGCGTTTACGCCGTAGGCAAGATTGCCGATATTTTTGCGCATCGCGGTATTACAAAACATTATGCGGCAGGCGGCCTGGATAAGCTGGTGGATGCTACGAAGCAGGCTGTGGCTGATGCTCCGGACAATACTATTGTCTTTACTAATTTTGTAGACTTTGATTCCTCCTACGGACATCGCCGTGACATTCAGGGCTATGGTGAGGCACTGGAATATTTCGACAGCAGACTGCCGGAAATTACCGCTCTGCTGCATCCGGACGATTTGCTGCTGATGACGGCAGACCACGGCAATGACCCCAGCTGGAGCGGCACGGACCATACGCGCGAAAAAATTCCCGTACTCTTTTCGGGAGCAGGCATTGAATGCAAGCAGCTTAAGCCTATGCAGACTTTTGCCGATATAGGACAGACGATTGCCGATTATATGAAGATTGAACCAACCCTTACCGGAACTAAAGCGGACTTGTTTTGAAAGAGGTGGACAATATGAGCAAACATTACGCAGCACCTGAGGAGATTTTATACCATGTAGGTTTTTCGGCACAGCAACTGCAGGGCGCAACTGTTGCCGTGCTTCCCGGTGACCCCGGACGTGTGGAGCCTTTGGCGAAGGCCTTAGGCAGTGACGCAGTCTTTATTGCCAGCCATCGCGAGTACACCAGCTGGCTGACGCGCATCAATGATGCTCCAGTGCTTGTCTGCTCTACGGGTATGGGCGGTCCTTCCGTAGCAATTTGTCTGGAAGAGCTGGCGCGTATGGGCATCAAAAAGCTCATCCGCTTCGGTACGACGGGAACAATTCAGGAAAAGGTTAATCTCGGTGATATTATTATTGATAAGGCTGCCGTTCGCCTTGACGGCACCTCGCAGCATTATGCACCGTTGGAGTTCCCGGCTGTTGCTAGCTTTGAGGTGACAACCGCATTGGTACTGGCAGCGAAGAATGCCGGTGCTCCCTATCATTTGGGCATTGCAGCCTCCAGCGACACTTTTTGGCCGGGGCAGGAGCGTTACGACAGCTTCACCGGCTATGTACCGCGCCGCTTCCGCGGGACGATGCAGGAATGGCAGGCGTTGGGCGTGCTGAACTATGAAATGGAAACCTCCGCTTTGTTCGTGACCTCGCAGGCGTTAGGCTTAGAGGCCGGCGCTGTCTGCGGCGTGGTAGTTAAGCGCACGCAGAGCGAAAGCGTAGCACCGCCTGATGTTTATCAGCGTGCTTTTGGCTACATGGTGCAGGTGACACGCGGAGCTGCCGAGCTGCTGCTGGCGGAGGCAGCTGAGTAAGAGGCAGGTGATTCTTATGAAAAATATTAAATGGCTGCTGCAGGTCTGCTTTTTGGCAGTATTTGCGTTCTTGTTTACAGCTGTTTTGCCGCAGACGGCGCGGGCAGATTTTGCGGAGCGTCCTGTGGGCTTTGTGGTAATCGACCAGGATGGCGGTGTGGACGGCGCTGTTTATAAGGAGTGGCGTCAGATGGTCAAGCTGGGCTATCGCTTTCCAGATTATCAAATCATAGATGGCGGCGAGGCACAGAAGCTGGTGAGCCAGGCTGTGCGTGATGGTGTGAAGCTGGATGCAGCATCTTTAGCCGCTTTGGCGGAAAAAAGCAAAATGGATGTGCTGGTTGTTGCACGCATCTATGAAATGGATGAAAGCCTTGTCAGCGGCTGGGGATTCCGCTTTGATCACGATACCTATGTGCGTGTTGTAGCGGATGCAGACCTTTTTGTATATAAAAAGGATGGCAATAAGCTGCTGAAGAAGCGTGTGCGTGAAAGCGGGCTGCGTGAAATGGGTAATTATGAAAAGCCGGCGGAAACAATAAAATGGCAGCTTTCTAAGCTGGTAAATACTATGGAAAATAAGCCGATTATCGGCAGTTAAACAGAATTTATGAAAAAAACAGTTAGCTTGTTCACCTTAGTTTAAGGCGACAGGTTGTAAAATAATACTGTAGGCAGAAATTAATAGCTGCCTGATGCGAAAAAATTGAGGTGAAAAAATGCATATTTTAGTCACAGGCGGAGCTGGTTACATCGGCTCGCATACTGTCATTGAACTGCTTAAAGCTGGTCACAGTGTTGTAGTAGTAGATAATCTTGTTAATTCCAGCAGGCTGGCACTGCAGCGTGTAGAAAAAATCACCGGTCAGCAAATCCCTTTTTATGAAACTGATATCAGGGATCGTGCCGGCCTGCAAAAAGTTTTTGATGAGCATAGCTTTGACTGCTGTATTCACTTCGCCGGTTTGAAAGCAGTGGGCGAATCGGTACAGAAGCCCTTGGAGTATTATGAGAACAATATTTCCGGTACTCTGGTACTGCTGGACGTAATGCGTAAAGCAGGCTGTAAGAATATTATTTTCAGCTCTTCGGCTACTGTTTACGGTAATCCTGCTGTAGTGCCTATTCCGGAAACCTGTCCTAAAGGGCAGTGCACTAATCCTTATGGCCAGACAAAGTCGATGCTGGAGCAAATACTTTGTGATATGTATGTAGCTGATCAGGAGTGGAATTTGGTTCTGCTGCGTTACTTTAACCCTATCGGTGCGCACAGCTCCGGTCTGATTGGCGAAAATCCCAATGGCATTCCCAATAACCTGATGCCGTATATTACTCAGGTAGCTGTTGGCAAGCTGGAGCGACTGCATGTTTTTGGTAATGATTATCCCACTCCTGATGGTACTGGAGTGCGTGACTTTATTCATGTAGTGGATTTGGCTAAAGGTCATGTGAAAGCTTTGCAGGCAATAGATGACAAATGCGGCGTAGAGGTGTATAATCTTGGTACAGGTATTGGCTATTCAGTGCTGGATTTAGTCAAAGCATTTGAAAAGGCTACCGGAATTAAGATACCTTATGTAATTGACCAACGTCGTGCAGGGGATATTGCCACCTGCTATTCAGATCCGTCAAAGGCGTGGGAAAAGCTTGGCTGGAAGGCAGAGCTGGGTATTGAGGACATGTGCCGCGATTCCTGGAACTGGCAGAAGAACAACCCTAATGGCTTTGAAGCATAAGGCAAAAAGAAAAAATAGTAGAAAAAGAGGAAAAGTATTTATGTGTGGTATTGTTGGATTTTGTGGAAATAAGCAGGCAGCGCCTATTCTGTTAGATGGTCTGTCTAAGCTTGAATATCGTGGTTACGATTCTGCCGGCCTCGCAGTGCGCGATGGCAGTGCACAGGTGCAGATTGTTAAGGCTAAAGGTCGTCTGAAGGAGCTTTATGCCAAAACTAATGGCGGACAAAGCCTCATTGGTACCTGCGGTATCGGTCATACCAGATGGGCAACCCATGGCGAGCCTTCTGAAACTAATGCGCATCCGCATGCAAGTGCTGATGGCAATGTAGTTGCCGTACACAACGGTATTATCGAAAACTATCAGGAGCTGAAGGAAAAGCTGCTGCATAACGGTTACACCTTCTATTCTCAGACTGATACCGAGGTTGCCGTTAAGCTGATTGACTACTACTATAAAAAATACGAGCATACTCCGACCGATGCTCTGAGCCATGCTATGATCCGTATGCGCGGCTCCTATGCTTTGGCAGTAATGTTCAAGGAATATCCCGGCGAAATTTATGTTGCCCGCAAGGACAGCCCGATGATTATCGGCGTTCAGGACGGCGAATGCTATGTTGCCAGCGACGTTCCTGCTATTTTGAAATACACCCGCAAGGTATATTACATCGGCAATCTGGAAATGGCTCGTCTGGCTAACGGCGAGGTTACCTTCTACAACGTTGATGAAGAAGTAATCGAAAAACCGTTGACCGAAATCAAATGGGATGCCGAAGCTGCCGAAAAAGCAGGCTTTGAACATTTCATGATGAAGGAAATCCACGAGCAGCCCAAGGCAGTACGCGATACTCTGAATTCCGTACTGGTTGACGGCAAGCTGGATATGAGCGCTGTCGGCCTCAGCGACGAGGATATCAAAAAGATTGACCAGATCTGCATCGTTGCCTGCGGCAGTGCTTACCATGTAGGTGTGGCAGCACAGTATGTTATTGAAGATTTGGCACAGATTCCAGTTCGTACCGAGCTGGCTTCCGAGTTCAGATACCGCAAACCGCTGCTGAGTAAGAACGAGCTGGTTATCATTGTCAGCCAGTCCGGCGAAACCGCCGACAGCTTGGCAGCTCTGCGTCTGGCTAAAGAAAAGGGCATCAAAACTCTTGGCATCGTCAACGTAGTAGGCAGCTCTATTGCCCGCGAAGCTGATAATGTTTTCTATACTCTGGCAGGTCCGGAAATTGCCGTTGCAACTACTAAGGCTTACAGCACTCAGCTGATTGCTGCTTACTGCCTGGCAATTCAGTTTGCTATGGTTCGCGGTACTATTGATGAAGCTAAATATCTGGAGCTGATTCAGGAAATGGCACAGCTGCCGGATAAAATCCAAAAGATTATTGAAGATAAGGAACGTATCCAATGGTTTGCAGCTAAACAGGTAAACGCTAAGGATATCTTCTTTATCGGCCGTGGTTTGGATTACGCTGTCAGCCTGGAGGGCAGCCTGAAGATGAAGGAAATTTCCTACATCCACAGTGAGGCTTATGCTGCCGGCGAACTGAAGCACGGCACTATCAGCCTGATTGAGGACGGTACTCTTGTTATCGGCGTACTGACTCAAAGCGAGCTTTACGAAAAGACTGTCAGCAACATGGTAGAGTGCCGCAGCCGTGGCGCTTATCTGATGGGCCTGACTACCTATGGTAACTATAACATTGAGGATACCGCTGATTTCACAGTGTATATTCCTAAGACTGACGAGCATTTCATGACCAGCTTGGCAGTTATTCCGCTGCAGCTTATGGGTTATTATGTGAGTGTTTCCAAGGGCTTGGATGTAGATAAACCTAGGAACTTGGCTAAGAGCGTAACCGTAGAATAGTAAGAGCGGGTATAACGCACCGTATGCTTCACGAACCCTCCTCCACGTACTAAAAGTACGCGTTCGTCAGGTTCGCATCGCCTCCGGTACATTCTCCCCGCTCTTATAAGATAGCGTAATATAATGCATCGTATGCAGAGCAAACCATATAACGCATAATAATCGTGAATGTAGCCAATAAAAAACCACAGCTTACATTTTATGTAGGCTGTGGTAATTTTTTGTTGTTAATAATGAGCGGCGTTTTTATCAATCAGTGTAAAGCCTGCCTTGGTAAGCTTTGCACGGATTTCGTTGATTTGTGCCGCATCACGGGTTTCCAGTTCTAAGCGCAGGAAGCAACCTGTGATATCCATATCGGCATCACTGCGGTTGTGCTGTACGCCTACAACGTTAGCGCCACAGCTGCTTACGATTTCGCTCACTTCACGCAGCTGGCCGGGACGATCCTGCAAAGCGATAACGAGGTCTGCTCTTCTGCCGCTGGTAACCTGACCGCGGGTGATAACGCGCGAAAGAATATTAACGTCGATGTTACCACCGGATACAACGCAGACGGTTTTCTTGCCCTTAATCGGCAGCTTGTCGAACAATGCTGCTGCTACCGGAGTTGCGCCTGCACCTTCGGCAATGAGCTTTTGCTTTTCAATCAGGGTTAAAATAGCGGTTGCGATTTCGTCCTCGCTGACGGTAACGATATCATCAACATATTTGCTGATGAGCTCGTAGGTGTTTTCACCCGGAGTTTTTACAGCAATGCCGTCGGCAAAGGTGCTGACGTGCTCCAGAGTTTCGTATTTATGGTCATGGAAGGCGTTGTACATGCTGGCTGCGCCTGCTGCCTGCACGCCGTAAACCTTAACCTCCGGACGCAGGCTTTTGATAGCGAAGGCTACGCCGCTGATAAGGCCGCCGCCGCCAATCGGTACGATTACTGCTTCTACATCCGGCAGCTGGTCCAAAATTTCCAGACCGATGCTGCCCTGGCCAGCAATAACAAGCTCGTCGTCATACGGATGAATAAAGGTCATGCCTGTTTCTTCCTGCAGCTGTACGGCGCGGTCATGTGCTTCGTCGTAGGCACCGGGAACAAGCTCCACCTGCGCGCCCAGGCGCTTGGTGTTCTCTACCTTCATAATCGGTGCGCCGTCCGGCATGCAGATGACGCTTTTGATGCCCATGCTGGTTGCAGCAAGTGCTACGCCCTGCGCGTGGTTGCCGGCGCTGCAGGCGATAACGCCCTTGCTGGCTTCCTCAGGTGTAAGCTGGCTGATTTTGTAGTAGGCACCGCGCACCTTAAAGCTGCCTGTTACCTGCAGGTTTTCTGTTTTCAGATACAAGTTGTTGCCTTCGCTTAAATGCGGAGCAGCTATTAAATCTGTTTTACGTGCTACGCTTTTAAGGATGAAGGCTGCATGATAAATTTTGTCTAATGAGAGCATTTGGTTACCTTCTTTTCTTTCCCTTAATTATTATAGTATAAAGTACTACATCAAGTATAAATTGATTGGCGCATTGCGTCAAGTGATTGTGTACATTTCCTGCTATGATAGTGTATAATAATATAATGAATAATTTTCAAAGGAGTGCATACAATGCAGTGGATAGAAGTTAATGTAGCGGTAACGCATGAAGCAGTAGAGGCCGTAGCAGATATGCTGACGAGCATCGGTTCTAAGGGAGTTGCGATTGAGGATCCGCAGCTGATTAATGATTTGAGAAACAGCGGTACCTGGGAGCTGTGCGATATTCCCGAGCAGGAGAATACCGAGGTTGTTACCGTCAGCGCTTATTATGCTGATGATGAGAAGCTGGAAAAACGCTTGGCGGAGATTGACGAGCAGCTGGCGCTGATTGAGGAGCGCATCGGCAAGTATCGCTTTGGCAATACACGCTTCCGCAAGGTGAGCGAGCAGGATTGGGCTAACGAATGGAAGCAGTATTTCCATGTTACTCATGTGGGCAAGAGCCTTGTTATTAAGCCGAGCTGGGAGGAGTATGCTCCTAAGGAAGGCGAGCATGTTATTGAAATTGATCCGGGTATGGCCTTCGGTACAGGCACGCATCACACTACCAATATGATGATGGAGCGTCTGGAGAAGGTTATTACGCCTGATTCTACCGTGTTTGACGTTGGTACCGGCAGTGGCATTCTGGCGATTGCTGCGGCAATGCTGGGCGCTAAGTCTGTTAAGGCTGTTGATATTGACGCTGTAGCAGTGCGCGTGGCAAAGGAGAATGTGGCGGATAACGGTCTGAGCGACCAGATTGAGGTGCGCGAGGGCGATTTGCTGCATGGTACTGAGGGCAAGGCTGATGTTATTATCGCTAATATTATTGCCGATATTGTTATTATGCTGCTGCAGGATATTCCGCAGAAGCTGAATGACGACGGTGTGCTTTTGGCGAGCGGTATTATTGAGGAGCGCATGCCTGATGTAGAGGCTGCGGCGCAGGCGCAGGGCCTTTATGTTGATGCGGTTGACCATCGCGGCGGCTGGGTTGTTATGCAGATGAAGAAGAAAAAGTAAGGGGAAACCTATATGCATCGTTTTTTTGTACCGCAATTATATAACGAAACAATGACTATTGAGGGCGTGGATGCACGTCATATCAGTAAGGTGCTGCGGATGCAGCCGGGTGCGCACCTGCAGCTTGTGAGTGATGACGGCGTGAGTGCGCTGGCGGAGATTACAGCGATTGACAGCGAGTGCGTGACTGTGCATTGCCTGGAGAAGCTGGCGGAAAGCCATGAGCCGGCGGTGCGCCTGATTTTGGCGCAGGGCCTTGCGAAGGGCGAGAAGATGGAGTTCATTATCCAAAAGGCTGTGGAGATGGGCGCTTACAGCGTGGTGCCTGTAGCTATGGAGCATTCCGTAGTACGCCTTGACGGTGCTAAGGCTGCCAAAAAGGTGGAGCGTTGGCAGAAGATTGCCGAATCCGCGGCGAAGCAGAGCAAGCGCGATATTATTCCCGAGGTGCAGCCTGTGCAGACGATGGCACAGATGCTGGCGGCGAATGACTGCGCTACGAAGATTATCGCTTACGAGTGCGAGGATAAAAAGAGCCTGAAGGCGGCGCTGAAGGAGGCACAGGCGAAGGGCGCGCTGACAGATTTGCTGCTGATTATCGGTCCTGAGGGCGGCATCAGCGAAGCGGAGCTGGAAACGGCACGTGCAGCAGGCGCTGTGCCTGTGTCGCTGGGCAGACGCATTCTGCGTGCGGAAACGGCAGGACTTGTTGCTATTTCAGCGATTTTTTATGAAACAGGAGATTTAGGAGATTAAACATAGATGAGAAAAATTGCATTTTATACGCTGGGCTGTAAGGTTAATCAGGCCGATACTGCCAGCATGGAGGGGATTTTCCGTGCGTCAGGCTATGAGGTTGTGCCTTTCGGTGAACCGGCAGACGTTTATTTAGTTAATACCTGCGTTGTTACCAATACCGGTCAGCGCAAATCGCGTCAGATTATCAACCGCGCTGTGCGTCATAATCCACTGTCCTTGGTGGTTGTCACCGGATGCTATCCGCAGACTGCGCCGGAGGAGGTGCGTGCTATCGAGGGTGTTGATGTAATCATCGGCAATCAGGAGCGCGGACGCATTGTGGAGTTGGTCGAGGAGGCGCTGGAGCACAAGCGCACGGAGATTCTGGACAATGTGCAGCAGATGACTGTGGACACTAAGTTCGAAGAGCTAGGCGTTGGCACGGAAACCGATAAAACCCGCGCCTTCCTCAAAATTCAGGAGGGCTGCAACCAATACTGCACCTACTGCATTATCCCGTTTGCCCGCGGTCCGCTGCGCAGCCGCAGCCTGGAAAGCATCCGCGAGGAGGTTGGCAAGCTGGTTGCCGCAGGCTACAAGGAGGTTGTGCTCATCGGCATTCACCTTGGCTGCTACGGCAAGGAGCTGGCGAAGGAAGGCAAGCACGTTACGTTGTATGATGCGGTAAAGGCAGCGCTGAGCGTTGAGGGCGTGCAGCGTGTGCGCCTCGGTTCTTTGGAATCCGTGGAGGTGGAGCCGCGTCTGCTGCAGCTGATGGCAGAGGAACCGCGCCTGCAGCGTCACCTGCATTTGCCGCTGCAAAGCGGCTGCGACAAGATTTTGCGCGCTATGCACCGTCCTTATGACACAAAACGCTTTACGGAGCTGGTGAACGAAATCCGTGCGCAGGTGCCTGATGTGGCAATTACTACGGACGTTATCGTGGGCTTCCCCGGCGAAACCGAGGAGGACTTTATGACTACGCTGGAATTTGCCAAGCAATGCGGTTTTGCCAAAATGCACATCTTCCCTTATTCCAAACGTAAGGGAACCCCTGCTGCCGAAATGCCGGAGCAGGTGGACGAGGCTGTGAAGAGCGAGCGTGCGGCGCGTCTGGCGAAGGTGGACGAGGAGCTGCATCAAAAAATGCTGCAGAGCACTGTCGGCAAGGTGGAGGAAGTGCTGTTTGAGCAGCCTGTGGACGATGAGCATATGGAGGGCCTGTGCGGACCGTATCTGCGCGTTGTCGTTCCGGGAAATAAGGAGCTGGCCAACACCATTGCCAAGGTAAAAATTACCGGCATCAAAGAGGATTTTTTGTTGGGCGAATTGAATTAGTATATTATTATTCTAATAGGAGTGATAATAATGATGTTAACTCGTTTTGTGAAAAAAGGTTCTTTGTTATTAGTGCTTTCATTAGTTTTTGTTTCGTCGTTTTTTGTCGGCTGCTCAGCAGAAGTACAGAATTCTAATTCTGTATATGAATTGTATCCGACAGAAAATATGTACAATTTTTTGAAATTAAATACCAGTGATGGTAGAATAACTCAGGTACAATATGGCATCAATAATGACGGAGCCAGATTTGAATGCTCGTTAAATTCTTTACCGCTGGTTGATGCGTCACAGGCACAAAATGGCAGGTTTAAATTGTATCCTACGCAAAATATATATACGTTTTTGCTTTTGGATACGATAAATGGAAGAACTTGGCAGGTTCAGTGGTCTCTTGATAATAAAGCTGTTAGAGGAATTGTTGGAGAAATAAAATAAAATTTAGCAGGATTTTATTTTAAAAAGTAGAATATAACCAGATACGATAAATGAGAGGAGGGACATGAAATGGCTGAGGATTGTATTTTTTGCAAAATCATTAAGGGCGATATCCCTTCTACCAAAGTGTACGAAGATGATAAAATGATTGCTATCAATGACGTTGCTCCGGCTGCTCCGGTTCATGTGCTGCTGATGCCTAAGGACCACACAGCTAACATCACTACTGCGGACCCCGAGCTGGTTGCATATATGCTGGGCAAGGTTAAAATGATCGCTGAAAAGACCGGAATTGCCGAAAAAGGCTTCCGCGTTGTTATCAATACCGGCGATGAAGGCGGTCAGACAGTAAAACATTTACACATTCACGTAATTGGCGGCAAAGCTTTGGGTTGGCCCCCATGCTAAACCTTGACAATGCTTGTCTTTTCTTGTATAATTAATCAGTAAGTGTTTTTAGCTGGCAACAGCTGAAAACTTAATTTGCATATACACTTCCCTAAGTGTGTGGAGGGAGGGAGAACAGATGGCAGAAATTAAAGTTGGCAAGAATGAAACTTTAGACAGCGCACTGCGCAGATTTAAAAGAGCAACCCAAAAGGCAGGCATTCTTTCTGAGGTAAGAAAACGCGAGCACTATGAAAAGCCGAGCGTTGCACGTAAGAAAAAATCCGAAGCAGCCAGAAAACGTAAAACCAGATAATTGGAGGCGGGCTGTATGTCTATAAAAGACCAATTGACTGCTGATATGAAGCAGGCCATGAAGGACAGAGAAGCAGGTAAACTGCGTTTGTCTGTTATCCGCATGGTGCGTGCTAATATTAAAAATGTTGAAATCAATGACAAAAAAGAACTTACAGATGATGAGGTTCTGGCTGTCTTGATGAAAGAGGTCAAAATGCGTCAGGATTCTGTTGAGGAATTCCAAAAAGCAGGTCGTGACGAATTGGTTGCCCAAGCTAAGGAAGAAATTGCTATACTGAAAAAATATCTTCCGGAAGCTCTCAGCGATGACGAGCTGAAGGCTATCGTGGCAGAAGTTATTGCTGCTGTTGGCGCTACAAGTCCCAAGGATATGGGCAAGGTAATGCCGGCAGTTATGGCAAAAACCAAAGGCCGTGCAGATGGCAAACGTATTAACGTTATGGTTCGTGAATTGCTCAAATAACAACTGATAACCGTGCTAAGAGAAATCTTGGCGCGGTTATTTTACTTTATAGCGGTTTGCCGAGCTAATGGCTGCATGTTTTCCTTACGCATGAGGGCAGGCAGCTTTTTTTATTACAGCGGTACTGTCTTTTGCGAAAACATATTCAGCAGGTAAATTTTGTTTCAAGGCGAATATAAATATATTATTATCTTTTTTACAGCTCAAAGGAGGCCGTTTTTATGGCATCTAACTTCAGCTTTTTACGCACACAATTTCCCGGTCTGGAAAAAACAGGCGAGTTCGCGGAGCGCTATCTGTACAGCGATTCCAATTCCTGCCTTTTTAAGCTGGGCCTGCTGTGCGAAGATATCGTTAATAAAATGTTTGATTTTGACAATATAGCAATGCCTTATCAGATGAAGGATACACTGGTAAACAAAATCCGCCTGCTGGAAAACGAAGAGTATATCACCGAGGATTTGGCACGCATTATGCACCGCCTGCGCCTTGGCGGCAATGAGGCGCGTCATGAAGGAACAGATTCGTTGCAGAAGGCCAAGCTGCTGCTGCCGCAGGCGTACAGCCTTTGCGAATGGTTTATGCAGGTGTATGGCGATTACAGCTATCAGCATCAGGAATATCATTTGCCTGCGGAGCAGCCGGAGGCAGCCTTTGTTGAAACTGCCAAGGACAAGGCAGAGGAAGCGCGCCTGCGCAAGCAGGATAACGAGAAGGCGCAGCAGGCTGTACCGGTGCCGCAGCAAGAGCGCAGAAAAGCGAATCTGCAGGCTGCCAACAAGCGCCCTAAGACGGAAGCGGAAACACGCTGCCTGATTGACGAGCAGCTGCGTCAGGTTGGCTGGGAGGCCGACACCACTGTTTTGCGTTACAGTAAGGGCTGCCGTCCTGCGAAGGGACGCAATTTGGCGATTGCCGAATGGCCTACGGACAAGGTGCCGGGCAACGAGGAAAAGGGCTACGCAGATTACGCGCTTTTTATCGGCACGGAGCTTGTGGGCTTTATCGAAGCGAAAAAGTGGGACACGGATATTTCCGGCGTTATCAGCTATCAATGCAAGGATTACGCGCGCGCTGTGAGAAAATGCGATGCGGAATATTTACTGGGACAGTGGCAGGATTTTAAGGTGCCCTTTGTTTTTGCTGCCAACGGCAGGCCGTATGTGCAGCAGCTGCAGATAAAATCCGGTATCTGGTTTGCGGATTTGCGTCAAAGCGGCAATATGCCGCGGGCTATGGCAGGCTGGCCTTCTCCCTTAGGTTTGAAGGAAATGCTGCAGGAAAACACCGCGGAGGGCAACGCTGCCTTAGATGCTTTGCCGTATGATTTCCTGCAGGATGAAAACGGACTGCATCTGCGCGATTATCAGCTGAAGGCTGTGCAGGCGGTGGATAATGCAGTGCGCTGCGGCAAGCGGACGGCGCTGCTGGCGATGGCCACGGGCACCGGCAAAACGCGCACGGTTTTGGGCATGATTTACCGCTTTTTGAAGGCAAAGCGCTTTAAGCGTATTTTATTCCTTGTTGACCGCAACGCCTTGGGCGTGCAGGCGCAGGATGTCTTTAAAGAGGTTAAGCTGGAAAGCCTGCAGACGCTGGACCAGATTTACAATATCAAGGAGCTTACCGATAAGCTGATTGATGCGGAAACTGCCGTGCACGTTGCTACCGTACAGGGCATGATGAAGCGCATTATGTATGCCGAAAGCGAGGAGCGTATTCCTGCAGTCAGCGATTACGATTTGATTATTATCGACGAGGCGCACCGCGGTTATATTCTGGATAAGGAAATGGCGGAGGCGGAGCAGCTTTATCGCGACCAGCGCGATTACCAGAGCAAGTATCGCTATGTGCTGGATTATTTTAACGCGGTAAAAATTGCGCTCACCGCAACGCCTGCCCTGCAGACGACAGAAATTTTCGGCGAGCCTGTTTATACCTACACCTATCGCGAGGCTGTGCTGGATGGTTACCTGATTGACCATGACGCACCACATCAGCTGACAACGAAGCTCAGCGAGCAGGGAATTCAGCTCAAAAGAGGCGATACTGTTAAGTATATCAACAAGCAGACCGGCGAGCTTGATACGGCTTATTTGGACGATGATGTCGATTTTGACGTCGACCAGTTCAACCGCAAGGTTATCGTGCCCGAATTCAACAGGGCAGTGCTGGCGGAGATTGCCAAAAATCTTTATCCCGACGCACCGGAAACCTACGGCAAAACGCTGATTTACGCTGCTACCGATACGCATGCCGATATGATTGTGAGCATACTGCAGGAGCTTTATGCCAAGGATAATCTGGACAGCGATGCGATTATGAAGATTACCGGCAGCGTGGCTAACGGTGACCAGAAAAAGATTCAGGAAAAAATCAAGCGCTTTAAGAATGAACGCTTCCCCAGCATTGTGGTGACGGTTGATTTGCTGACTACCGGCATCGACGTGCCGGAGATTACCACGCTGGTATTTATGCGCTGCGTGAAATCGCGTATTCTGTTTGAGCAGATGTTGGGACGTGCAACGCGCCGCTGCGATAAAATCGGCAAGGATCATTTTGAGATTTATGACCCGGTGGGCGTATATAACAGCCTGCAGCCGGTGGTGACGATGCCTGCGGTTGCCAATCCGCAGATTTCCGTGCAGGATTTGCTGAAGCAGCTTGATGAAGCGGAGGCAGCGGAGGCGATTACCGATATTGCCAAGCAGGTGGCCTTAAAGCTGCGCCGCAAGCTGAATAAGCTGGACGAGCAGACGAAGAAGGAGTTTGTGCTGGCGACGGGCAAGGATGTGGCAGCCTTTGCCGGTGAGCTGCAGCAGGCGGATGCCGCCAAGGCCAAGGAGCTTTTGCTGCAGCATAAAGAGGCGCTGGTGCAGCTGGAAAAATACCGGGCTGGCGGCAATATGGGCGGGATGATTTATGACGGCAAGGATGAGCTTACCGGCCATACGCGCGGTTACGGTGCGCACAAGACCAAGCCCGGAGATTATCTGAACGATTTTGCGTCGTACTTGAAGAGCCACGCCAATGAAATTGCTGCCCTGCATATCATTTGCACCCGTCCGAAGGATTTGACGAAGGCGCAGCTGAAGGAGCTGCTGCTGACGCTGGATGCCAACGGCTTTACGGCGCTGCAGCTGAACGATGCCTATTCGGAATACACGAACAGCACGATGGTGGCAGGCATTATCAGCCTCATAAGGCGCTATATGCTGGGAACGGAGCTGGTGAGCAAGAATTCACAGCTGAGCCGTGCCTTTGACAAGCTCAACAAAAACCACAAGTTTACGCCTGCGCAACAGAAGTGGCTGGATATTATCCGCAGCTATATGCAGCAGCAGGATATTTTGAGCGTGGAGGCGTTTAAGGAGGACAAGCGATTGCAGCGCTTGGGCGGTTATGCACGGGCACAAAAAATATTCGCCGACGATTTGGATAATATCGTGAGCGAATTCAATGGTTATTTATATGAAGATGGAGGCAAAACTGCGTGAATACACAGGAGATTGTAGCAAAGCTCTGGAATTTGTGTAACGTGCTGCGTGATGACGGCATTACCTATCATCAGTACGTTACGGAGCTGACATATATTTTATTTTTGAAAATGGCCAAGGAAACCGGCAGCGAGGAAAATATCCCGGAGGGCTATCGCTGGGATGATTTGCTGGCGCGCAATGGCCTGGAGCTGAAGAGCTTTTACAAGGATTTGCTTGATTACCTGGGCGAGCAGTGCACGGGACGCATTCAGGAGATTTACAAGGGCGCGGCGACAAACATCGACGAGCCGAAGAACCTGGAAAAGATTATCAGGACGATTGACGAGCTGGACTGGTTCAGCGCGAAGGAGGAGGGCCTGGGTAATCTTTACGAGGGACTGTTGGAGAAAAACGCTAACGAAAAGAAGAGCGGTGCCGGGCAGTACTTCACTCCGCGTGTGCTGATTGACGTAATGACGCGCCTGGTGGCACCTAAGGCCGGCGAGCGCTGCAACGATCCTGCCTGCGGTACCTTCGGCTTTATGATTGCTGCCAGCAATTTTGTACGTGAGCAGACGGACGATTTCTTTGATTTGGATGAGGAAACGGCGGAGTTTGAATATACGCAGGCCTTCACCGGCTGCGAGCTGGTGCATGATACGCACCGCTTGGCGCTGATGAACGCTATGCTGCATGATATCCAAAGCAAAATTATTTTGGGTGATACGCTTTCCAACGTGGGCAAGAAAATGCAGGGCTATGACGTTGTGCTGACCAATCCGCCCTTCGGTACGAAAAAAGGCGGCGAGCGTGCAACGCGTGACGACTTTACCTATCCCACGAGCAACAAGCAGCTGAACTTCCTGCAGCATATCTATCGTAGCCTGAAGGCTGACGGCAAGGCGCGTGCTGCCGTAGTGCTGCCAGACAATGTGCTTTTTGCCGACGGTGACGGCGAAAGGATTCGTGTCGATTTAATGGATAAGTGCAATCTGCACACTATTCTGCGCTTGCCGACAGGTATTTTTTACGCGCAGGGTGTCAAGACCAACGTACTTTTCTTTACGCGCGAAAAAACGGATAAGGACAGCACCAAGGATGTGTGGTTTTATGATTTGCGCACCAATATGCCGTCCTTCGGCAAGACGAACCCGCTGAAGGCGAGTGACTTTGCCGGCTTTGAGGCTGCCTACACGGCAGAGGACAGAAGCAAGGTGGCAGACGAGCGCTGGCAGTGCTTTACGCGTGAGGAAATTGCGCAGAAGGGCAATAGTTTGGACCTTGGCCTGATTAAGGACGACAGCGTGCTGATTACGAGGATTTGCCGGACCCGGCGGAAAGCGCGGCAGAGGCTGCGGAAAAGCTGGCAGAGGCCGTGGATTTGCTGCAGAGCGTGGCGCAGGAGCTGAGGAGCTTGCAAAGATAAGAATATAGTGAAGGATGAAGGAAGAAAAAGAAGAGCCTCTCCTTGGGGAGACAAGGTGAATTGCCCGTAGGGCAAGAGAAGGCGCCCTGGGGCGGGTGGCATCGCGTAGCGATGACGGAGAGGGGTTCACTATAAGAAAGCATAAAGACAGCAGACCCCTCTCAGTCGCCCTGCGGGCGCCAGCTCCCCCCGAGGGGAGCCTTTCACTACATCCTGCACAATTCAAAACTTGCAAAGATAAGGCTTCTGTGGTATATTAGACATAGAAAAGACAAAAAGTTTTAGAAAGCCACTTCTTACCCCGCAAAGTGTAGGAGTGGTTTTCTTATTGTTGCGCACAATTCAAAACTTGCAAAGCTATGAATTCTGTGGTATATTAGATATAGAAAAGACAACCGCCCACAGAGGTGGGTTGCCGAGTTTAGTTAAGAAAAATCCGCTCCGAGCTCGCCAAAGTCAAGGGGCGGTTTTTCTATGTCCGTAACTTTTTTACTTTTTGTTCTTAAAAATGAACGTAAGTAATGCTACGATAAAAATTCCAAAGGACATTAAATCCTGAAAGCTGAAATATACCATAGACATCACCTCCATTCGTAGAGAATGAAGGCAATCCCACCCCGTGAACCGGTTGTCAAAAACATTTTATCATAAATTATACATTAAAGCAATAGCATGTTTGCTTATAAAGGAGAACTTGCAATGCCAAAGAAAAAGACAGCATTGACAATAGAAGAACGCTTGCAGCAGGCGCTGGTGCCTGCTGAGGAACAGCCTTATGAGGTGCCGGAGAATTGGGTGTGGGTGTATGGCAAAAACATATTTATGCCTATGGAATCCAGAAAGCCGGATGGAGAAGATTTTTATTATATTGATATAGATGCTATCGATAATAAGAATCAGGTTGTTACTGAAGCAAAAAAAATAAAAACAGCGCAGGCTCCTAGTAGAGCAAGCAGAAAATTGCATACAGGAGATACTGTTTTTTCGTTAGTAAGACCATATTTGAAAAATATAGCATATATTGATGTACAATTATCGGATTGTATTGCGTCAACAGGTTTTTTTGTATGTACTCCAAATGCTGCGTTAAATGATAAATACTTGTATAGACTTATGGTAAGCAGTTATGTTGTTGATGGTTTGAACAAGCATATGAAAGGTGATAATTCTCCGTCAATTCGTAAGGACGATATAGAGAATTACCCTTTCCCTCTCCCTCCGCTCTCCGAACAGCAACGCATTGTTGAGCGTATCGAGGAGCTTTTCGCCAAGCTGGATGAAGCGAAGGAAAGACTGCAGGAGGTTGCCGACAGCTTTGCCGTGCGCAAGGCTGCAATTTTGCACAAGGCATTTACGGGCGAGCTGACAAAGCAGTGGCGCCGGGAGAACGGCGTGAGCGATGAAAGTTGGGAAGAGAAAAAGCTGGGGGAAGTAGCATTGTTGTTATCTGGACAAGATTTCCCTCCGACAAAATATAATTCTGATGGTAATGGAATTCCGTATATTACGGGAGCAAGTAACTTTGACGATACTCATATATTGATAAATAGATGGACAGATGAACCTAGCGTTATCGCACAAGAAAATGATGTTTTATTGGTTTGTAAGGGATCTGGTTATGGTAAAACGATAATTGCTGATTTTAAGGAAGCGCATATTGCAAGGCAGATAATGGCTTTGAGAGTTAAAGAAATAATAGATAACAATTTACTTCTTTATTACTTGCGAAACAAGAATAGGTTTATTAAAGAACAAGGACAAGGGTTGATACCTGGTTTGTCGCGTAAAGTTATTCTATCTTTAACGATAAATCTTCCCACCCTTCCCGAACAGCACGAAATCGTGCGCCTCATCGACGACCTGCTGGCGCGCGAGCGCGCAGCCCAGCAGGCAACGGAGCAGGCCTTGGTAAGCATCGACCTGATGAAGAAATCCATCCTCGCACGTGCCTTCCGCGGCGAGCTGGGCACGAACAAAGCGAGCGAAGCGAGCGCGCTGGAGCTTTTGCGGCAGGTGCTGGCGGAAGGCTGAAGCTAAATAAAAATCAAGACCTTGGCAGCGGCAAAAGCTGATGCTAAGGTCTTTTTTGATATATCTTTATTAGCGTCTTACAGCGAAATACTTGGATACCCCGTAGTTGCTCATGCAAACCTTAGGCATTCCGGCTTACAGCTAACCCCAACCTTAGTCACGCCAGTCTGGGCATAAGCTAACCACAGATTTGTAAACACTACCGCGTATACCGTTCGGTAGAACTACGAAAAAATAGCTATTTCCAGCAAAGCGATTCAGCTTATTTAAAGCTTTTTGGTAAAACTTTTTCCCGAAAAAGTTTTTGCTTTGCCGCGCTTTCCAAAAAGCGCGAACCTTTCTTGCAGCTTCTTTCAGTTATGAAAGAAGCTGATGTTACGTAAGCGTCAAGTCACGCCGGTGATTTTGTTTGCAGCTTGTCCGCAGGCTTGCAGCATCTCAAACTTTAAATTTACTTCAAGCTTTTACTCTGCTATACTATAAATGTATAAGCGTTGAGGAGGTGCAGTCATGCCATTGGAATATTATTTTATGCTGGCGGGCCTTGTCCTGCTGCTGATAGAATTTGTAGTGCCGGGCTTCGGAATTTTCGGCGTCAGCGGCATGGTGTGCCTGACAGTCGGCGGCTTTTACGTTTTGGGCGGCAATGCCTGGGCGGCGCTGGTGCTGTTGGCAGTGTATCTGTTTTTGGTGCTGGTAATTACGCTGCTGTGCGTGTATCTGCCCAAGGAAAGCAAGTATAATCCCTTTGTGCTGTGGACGCGCCAAAAAAACAGCGAAGGCTACACCGGCGGCAAAAACTGGAGCATGCTGGTGGGCAAAAGAGGCACAGCCTTGACCACGCTGCGTCCTGCAGGTACGATTCTGGTGGACGGCAAGCGTCTTGATGTGAGCAGTCAGGGAGATTATATCGAAAAGTCTGCGCCCGTGATTATCGTGCGGGTAGAGGGCAGCAAAATTTTTGTAGAACAGACGAAGGAGTGACGTTATGGATTTATTATTCAGTATGGTTTTCGGCAGTGGCTTTGCAGTAATTATTGCTATTGCCGGTATCGCGATTTTTCTTAACTTTGTGCCGTTGGGACTGTGGATTTCCGCAATCGCCGCCGGTGTTAATGTAGGCATCTTCAACCTCATCGGTATGCGCCTGCGCCGTGTGCCCGCGTCACAGATTGTGTTGCCGCTGATTAAGGCGAATAAGGCAGGTCTGGATGTAAACGTTAACCAGCTGGAGGCGCATTATCTGGCAGGTGGTAACGTGGACCGCGTTATTGATGCTTTGATTGCTGCCCACAGAGCGCAGATTGAGCTGAGCTTTGAGCGTGGCTGTGCCATTGACCTTGCGGGACGCAACGTGCTGGAGGCTGTGCAGATGAGCGTTAACCCCGAGGTTATCGAAACTCCGGTAGTAAGCGCTGTTGCCAAGGACGGCATCGAGCTGAAGGTTAAGGCGCGCGTAACCGTGCGCGCTAACATTGACCGCTTAGTAGGCGGTGCCGGCGAAGCAACGATTATTGCGCGTGTCGGCGAAGGCATTGTAACAAACGTAGGCTCCAGCGCCGACCACAGCAAGGTGCTGGAAAACCCCGACTATATTTCCAAAACAGTTTTGGATAAAGGCCTTGATGCAGGCACCGCTTTTGAAATTCTTTCCATTGATATTGCGGACGTAGATGTAGGCCGTAACATCGGTGCTGCGCTGATGACCGACCAAGCGGAGGCTGATAAGCGCATTGCTCAGGCGCGCGCTGAGGAACGCCGTGCGATGGCTGTTGCCAAGGAGCAGGAAATGAAGGCCTATACGCAGGAAATGCAGGCGAAGGTTGTGGAAGCACAGGCTAAGGTGCCGACAGCTATGGCTGAGGCACTGGCCAACGGCCGCTTGGGTGTAATGGATTATTACCGCCTGAACAATATTCAGGCAGATACGCAGATGCGCCGCACGATTGCCGAGGTAAGCCCGGAGGGCGAGGAAAAGCCTGAGGGCAGTAAATAAGCGAGGTGCAGCTTATGGGCGGTTTATTTGACAGTGATTTAATCCCCCTGCTTTTTGTCCTCGTAATGTTGGCCAACGTATTTTTGGACAGGCGTAACCGCCGCCGCAGACAGCGGGAGCTGCCGCAAGAGCAGCCGCAGGAAACGGCGGAGCCGACGCAGGCAGAGCAGCAAACGCAGGCTAAGCCTAAGGATATTGCCGCCGAGTTTGAACGCCGTCTGAAAAAGACGACGGAAGCGGCGCAGGCGCGCAAGCGTCAAAGCAGCCAAGGCGTAGTGCATGACGGAACGCGTGTGCGCCGTGATGATGGCAGCAGAGTTCACCGTGACGGCGAAGCACTGCATGACCATACAGGCAGAATTCACCGTGAAAACGAAGACCTAGTGCATGACAAGGGCAAGGTGTATTACGATCCCCGCGGTGATTACAGCTACGACGAAGCAAAGATGAACGCTGCTGCTGCAGCGTTTAATGCGCGCTACGCGCAGCAGGCGCAGCCTGCGCCGAAAAAGCGCGTCAAGCTGAAGCATGCGGCGCTCGTCAACGGTATTATCATGGCAGAGGTATTAGGAAAACCGCGCGCTCTGAACCCCTACGAGGAGCGCTGATTTAAAGATTCTCGCACACAGTAAGGAGATGTTGGAGAATGCTGGAAAAGCTGGATTTGAGTAAAAAAGTGTCCAAGGAAGAATACAACAGGCAGATGGAAGTGCTGGGTGAACGTCTGGGAAAGGCGCAGCGCATGGCGCGCGACGCTAAAAGACCGATTATCATCGTGTTTGAGGGCTGGCGCGGTGCGCGACGGAGCGCGCTGATTAACGAAATGATGCAGCAGATGGATGCCCGCGGCTTTAATGTTTATTCCAGCGTGCGTTTGCGCGGCGTAATGCAGGAGCAGCCGTTTTTCGGCGCCTTCTGGAAGCGTTTGCCGGCGTTGGGACATATTGTCGTTTATCACCGCAGCTGGTATTATCTGAAAAACGCCAACGAGCTTGCGGATAAAGAGGATAACACCAAGTATCCTGCTGTTTCCTTTGAGCATATCAACAACTTTGAAAAAATGCTTACGGATGATAATTATCTTGTGCTCAAATTTTTCCTGCATCTGTCACCGGAGCAGCAAAAGAAAAATATTGCCAAGAATGCCAAAACACTGGGCAAGGCGTGGCGTGACCTGAATCCTGCGATTGATGAAAGCGAAGATTACGATAAATTTTTGCCGCATTACGAAAAAATGCTGGAGGCCACCGATACGGTAAATGCTCCCTGGCATCTGATTGCCGACGATGATCCGCGCAGCGCGCGTCTGGAGGTATTCGGCACGATTGCCGATGCTATCGAAAAGGCCGTACAGATGCCTGCAGAGCCTGCTGCCGACAAACGCACTGCGGCCACCTACGATGTGCTGAGCAAGATTGACGCCAATAAGGAGCTTACTAAAGAAGAATATAAGGAAAAGCTGGATAAGTACCAGAAAAAGCTGACACAGCTGCAGATTGAAATGTTCAAGGCGCAGATTCCGGTAGTTATCGGCTTTGAGGGCTGGGACGCTGCCGGCAAGGGCGGCGCTATCCGCAGACTGACGGCGGCACTGGACCCGTTGGGCTTTCATGTGCACCCGATTGCGGCGCCGAACGTGGTTGAAAAGCAGTTCCATTATCAGTGGCGCTTCTGGACCAAATTGCCGCAGCCGGGCAATATAGCGATTTTTGACCGCACCTGGTACGGACGTGTCATGGTAGAGCGCATCGAAGGCTTTGCCAAACCGCAGGAATGGCAGCGCGCCTATGATGAAATCAAGGATATGGAGGCGCAGTGGAGCGAGCACGGCATTGCCATCGCCAAATTCTGGCTGCAGATTGACAAGGATGAGCAGCTGCGACGCTTCAATGATCGTCAGGCTGACCCCAATAAGCAGTGGAAAATTACGGACGAGGATTGGCGTAACCGTGATAAATGGGATGCCTACGAAGCGGCAGTCAACGAAATGCTGGTGCGCACCGACACCTCGTATGCACCGTGGACCGTGGTTGAGGGCAACAATAAATATTATGCCCGCTTAAAGGTTTTGAAAACAGTTATCGATTTGTTTGAACGCAAATTAGCAGAAAAACAGCAGTAAAATACAAGAGGATATCAGCGTAATTTTGCGCTGATATTTTCTTAATACATTATAGATACTCGGAGAGGAAATGCTTTGTCCTGGATAATCAAAAACTACATTAAAGAAACAAGAGAAAATGAAACCGGCGCGCAGGTGTATCCGCCGGGCTTACGCCATCCGGTAGCGTTTATTTACCCCAACGTCTACCATCTGGGCATGTCGAACCTGGGAATGCACATTTTGTATCAGATGATTAACGAGCGCGGCGACAGTGCCTGCGAGCGCTTCTTTTTGCCGGATAAACGATTGCAGCAGGAGCATATCAAAAGCAAAACACCGTTGCTGAGCTTGGAAAATCAGCGTCCGCTGGCAGATTTTGACGTTATCTTCGTCATGCTGTCCTTTGAAATGGACTATGATAATCTGCTGACGGTGCTTGATTTGGGCAATATCCGCCTGCGGGCGGCGGAGCGCAATCAGCGCGAGCCGTTGGTGATTATCGGCGGTCCCTGTGCCACCTTTAATCCCGAGCCGCTGGCCGCCGTGGCTGACGCCTTTGTTATCGGCGAGGGCGAGGAAACGGTGCAGCACGTTCTGGATACCATCTACCGGGAGGAAAGCAAGCAAGAGCGTCTGGCGGCGTTGGCGCAGGTGCCGGGCGTTTATGTTCCCAGCCTGTATACGGCGCAGTACGATGATGAGGGCGAGTTTACCGCCCTGCTGCCGCAGGAAGGTGCGCCTGCGAAGGTAGCGCGCCAGTGGGCGCGTGATATCGACGCGTATCCGCACACCTCTGCTATCGTTACGAGCGGAACGGAATTTGAGGATATGTTTATCGTCGAGGTGGCGCGTGGCTGCGGCCGTCACTGCCGCTTCTGCATGGCAGGCTACTGCTTCCGCAAGCCGCGTCCGCGTAAGCTGGAAAATATTTTGGCAGATATCGCCAAGCGCCCCGAGCGCACGAAAAAGGTGGGCCTGATGGGCGCTGCCGTTTCCGACCATCCGCAGATGGCGGAGCTGACGGGATACTTGGTGGAGCATAAGATACCGTTTTCCGTGGCCAGCATGCGCGCTGATATGCTCACGGAGCAGATTGCGCATGCACTGGCGCAGAGCGGACAGCGCACGATGACCGTAGCGCCGGAGGCAGGCAGCGAGCGTATGCGCGCCGCTATCAACAAGGGCATTACGGAGGAGCACGTTTATAATTCTATCGAGCTGGCTGCTGCTGCCGGAATGCGCAACATCAAGCTGTATTATATGATCGGTCTGCCGGGAGAAGAGGACGAGGATATCGTCGAAACGGTGGAGATGATTAAACGCGTGCGTGCCAAGATGGATGCTGTGGGCAACAAGGGCGAGCTGGTTATTTCGGTCAACGGCTTTGTGCCCAAGCCCTTTACTCCGTACCAGTGGGCACCGCTGTGCAATGTGCGTACCCTGAAGAAGCGCTTCAAAATTTTGGGCGACGGTCTGAAGAAGGAAAAGCGTATCAAGCTGATTACCGAATCGCTGAAGGAAACCGTGGTGCAGTCCGTGCTGGCGCGCGGCAGCAGACGTATCGGCGAAGCGTTGCTGAAGGCACATGTGGAAGGCCGCAGCCTGAAGCAGGTGCTGAAGGAAGAAGGCCTTGATGCCGAGGAGCTGGCGGAGCGCGAGTTGCAGGTAGGCCAGCCGCTGCCGTGGCAGCATCTGGACATGGGCGTGACGCAGGAATATCTTGCGGCCGAGCTGCAGCGCAGCGAAAGCGGTAAGTTTACGCCGATGTGCTTTGACGGCTGCCGTCGTTGCGGTGTCTGCCGGGAGTAAGGCGGGCGTGCGGCTTAGGCAGTGAAATGACTGCTGCCAATAAAAAATTAAGCATCCCTACACTTTTTGCAGGAAAAGTGTGGGGATGCTTTTGTTATTTTACGCTATAATGATGCGCTTCATACATCAATTATGATCTTGATTAGCTTGCCTGCAAAAATTTATCCCTGAAATGCAAAAAACCTGCTCTTTTCAGAGCAGGTCAGCTTGTAAGAATTAAGCCATAGCGTTGATTCTCTTTGCAAGTCTGGATTTTTTGCGAGCTGCAGCATTCTTATGGATAATGCCTTTGCGAGCTGCTTTATCGAGCAAACCGGAAGCAGTAGCCATAGTAGCTTGAGCGTCTTCTTTAGCGCCGGTTTTAGCCAGAGCCTCTACTTTGCGGGAAGCATTGCGGAGAGCTGCTTTAATCGGAGCGTTTTTAGCACGACGTTCTGCGTCGGTCTTTACACTGCGGATGGAAGATTTAATGTTCGGCAACGAATTTCACCTCCTGAATTTTCTTGTACTGCATTATTCTACCACGAATGCGAGCATTATGCAAGAGAAAATCACAAATATGCCTGCCTGTTCCTGTAAAAAATATTTTGCGGACGCTTGACCTGGAGCTGACTCCAAATGCTAAAATATAAGCAGAAAACAGGAAAACAATCCTGGCAGGAGGTAAGCGGGATGAAAATAAACGAAGTAAGCAAAATGTATGACATTACAGCGGACACGCTGCGTTATTATGAGCGCATCGGCTTGATTCCAACTGTGAACCGCAATGAAAGCGGTATTCGCGACTACACCGAAACAGACTGCAACTGGGTAAACTTTGCCAAATGTATGCGCACAGCAGGCATTTCGGTAGAAAGCCTGATTGAATATGTGGCGCTGTTTCAGCAGGGCGACACAACACGGGCGGCACGCAAGGAAATTTTAATCGAGGAGCGCGCCAAGCTGCTCGAGCGTATGGCGCAGATGCAGGAAACGCTTGAAAAGCTAAATTATAAAATTGACAATTACTACAAGTGCGTTGAATTTGAGGACACTAAACTGAAATAAAACGCAGTACGAGGAGAGATGGCGCCGAGCTGTCTCTCTTTTTAGTTTACAGGCTTTGCCGGATAATGGTATAATAATTAGTACTAATAAAACAGGCTCAAGCCAATATTGGCCTGAAATAATACATTTTAATGAAGGAGCAGGAAGAGTAATTTATGATTGAACAAAATCACATTCGCAACTTTTCTATTATCGCCCATATAGATCATGGCAAGTCTACCCTGGCGGACAGATTGATTGAATATACAGGAACGCTGAGCAAGCGTGAGATGGAGGAGCAGATTCTCGATTCCATGGATTTGGAGCGTGAACGCGGCATCACCATCAAGGCGCAGGCTGTGCGCAGCATTTACAAGGCGCGCAACGGCGAGGAGTATATGCTGAACTTTATCGACACCCCGGGCCACGTAGACTTTACCTACGAGGTTTCGCGTGCATTGGCAGCGTGCGAGGGCGCACTGCTGGTTATTGACGCTACTCAGGGTATTGAAGCGCAGACTTTGGCTAACGTGTATCTGGCGCTGGATAACGATCTGGAGATTATCCCGGTTATCAACAAAATTGATTTGCCGAGTGCCGACCCGGAGCATGTAAAAAGAGAAATTGAGGACGTTATCGGTATTGATGCGTCCGACGCAGTTTTGTGCAGTGCCAAGACAGGCATTGGCATCGAGGACGTGCTGGAAGCAATCGTAGCGCGCGTGCCGGCGCCGCAGGGAGATGCGGAAGCACCGCTGAAGGCATTGGTATTTGACTCCAAATTTGACGCTTACAAGGGCGTAGTTTTATATATACGCATTATGCAGGGCCGTCTGCGCAAGGGCATGAAGATTCGCATGATGGCAACCGGTGCGGAATTTGATGTTACCGAGGTTGGTTACTTCAAACCCGGCATTGTCAATGTTGATGAGCTGGAGGAGGGCCAGGTAGGCTTCTTTGCTGCCAGCATCAAAAATGTTAAGGATGCACGCGTAGGCGATACCGTAACCGATGCCGATAATCCTGCCGAAAAAGCGTTGCCCGGTTACCGCAAGGCTACACCTATGGTATACTGCGGTCTGTATCCGGTAGAGAATTCCGATTACGATAACCTGCGTGATGCTTTGGAAAAGCTGCAGCTGAACGATGCTTCTCTGGTATTCGAGCCGGAAACATCTACCGCGCTGGGCTTTGGCTTCCGCTGCGGCTTTTTAGGCCTGCTGCATATGGATGTTATCAAGGAGCGCTTGGAGCGCGAATATAATCTGAGCCTGATTACTACCGCGCCTAACGTTATTTATGAGGTGTTCCGCACCAACGGCGACGTTGAAATGGTAGATAACCCGTCCCTCTTCCCGGACCCGACCGTTATCGACCATGTTGAGGAGCCCTTCGTCAATGCAACCATCATTGTGCCTAAGGATTACGTTGGCGCTGTTATGGAGCTGAGTCAGGAAAAACGCGGTGAATACGATAACATGACTTATCTTGATGATACCCGTGTAATGATTCACTACGCATTGCCGCTGAGTGAGATTATCTTTGACTATTTTGATCGTCTGAAATCCGCTACCCGCGGTTATGCTTCCCTGGACTACGAGCTGTCAGGCTACCGTTATTCCGATCTGGTGAAGGTAGATATCCTGCTGAACGGCGAGCCTGTCGATGCGCTTTCCGCAATTGTGCATAAGGAATTTGCTACCGTCCGCGGCCGTCAGCTGGTTGAAAAGCTGCGCAGCCTGATTCCGCGTCAGATGTTTGAAATTCCGGTACAGGCAGCAATCGGCAACAAGGTTATTGCCCGCGAAAACGTCCGCGCTATGCGTAAGGACGTACTGGCGAAGTGCTACGGCGGCGATATCAGCCGTAAGCGTAAGCTGCTGGAAAAACAGAAGGAAGGTAAAAAGCGCATGAAGCAGGTTGGCAGTGTAGAGCTGCCGCAGGAGGCATTCATGGCGATTCTGAAAATGGACTAAGGCTTAGCGCTTAGTCGATAGTGTCTGATAGATAGGAGCAATGCAATTATGATGATACAACTGCAAGGCTTGCTTTCGACAATCACATTTTTGGATGTTATAGATATTGTCGTCGTTGCCTATTTTCTTTACCGTTTGTTCCTGATGCTGAAAAATACCCGTGCCGCAACATTGGGCAAGGGCCTCATGGTGCTGATAGGCTTCACGCTTATCTGCCGTTGGCTGAACCTGCATGTTATCAGCTGGCTGTTGGAAAAGAGCATGACGGTGATTATGGTCGCCCTGCCTGTTGTCTTTCAGCCGGAGCTGCGCCGTGCTCTGGAGCAAATCGGCCGCGGCAAGCTGTTTCATAAGGGCAGCGAGCTGGACGAGCAGGAGCTGGAGGAAATGCTGGATTCCGTTGCTCATGCCACTAAGGTGATGAGCAAAAACAAGGTAGGTGCGCTGATGGTCTTTGAGCGTGCTACCGGTCTGGCAGAGCGTATCGAAACCGGTGTGCCGATTGATGGTCTGGTGAGCTCAGGACTGCTGCAGAACATTTTTGTTAAGGATACACCGCTGCATGACGGCGCTGTCGTTATCCGCGGCAACCGCGTTGTTGCTGCCTGCTGCCTGCTGCCGCTCACGGAAAACCGCAATCTGAGCCAGGAGCTTGGTACCCGCCATCGTGCCGCAATCGGTATGTCCGAGCAGTCCGATGCGATGATTCTTGTTGTCAGCGAGGAAACCGGTACGATTTCCATCGCCCGCAACGGCGAGCTGATGCGTTATCTGACGGTGGATGATGTGAAGGAAATTTTGCGCACGGCAATTTTCCGTCCGCATGCAGCAGTTAAGAATTCTTTGGTTGATAAAATCAAGAGCTTGTGGGGCGGTGAGAAAAAATGAGATTTTTGCAAAGGCTGGCGCGTAAGGAAAACCTGTTGGCAAGGATTATCTGCCTGCTCATGGCCTGCGGCCTGTGGGTATACGTAATGACCGACCAGAACCCGATAATCGAGCGTAATATCGAGGTGCGCCTGCAGCAGAGAAATCTGCCGCAGAACATGATGGTCTTTAATGCTCCCGATAAAATTCTGGTAAAGGTGCGCGGTTCGCGTGCCAAGCTGAGTTCCGATAATCTGAGTGCCGAAATCAATGCTTCTATCAATTTAAAAAATATAACCGAAGGTCAGCAGAGCCTGCCGATTACGGTAACCTACTCCGGCGGCGAGATTGTATCCGTAACGCCTAAGGAGGTTTCCGTATATGTGGATACGGTAAGCGAGAAAAAGGTTCCCGTTACTACGCGTATCGTGGGCGCGGTGAACGGTGATATGACCATCGGCAGCAGTATAATTACTCCGGCGGAGGTTACTTTGCGCGGTGCAACACATCGTATTGACAAGGTAAACCGTGTGGTTGCTCCGATAGATATCAGTAACCATAGCGGCAGCTTCCAGACGGAAAGCGAGCTGGTTGCCGTGAGTGACGACGGTTACGATATTCCGAATATGAGAATTATCCCTGAGCGTGTAATGGTGCAGGCCAATATGGTAAGCCAGATGCATTCGCTGGATATTCCTGTGAAATTGGTTATGAGCGGTGATTTGCCTGCCGGTATTATTGTTACCAAAACAGAGATTGTGCCGACAAGCGTTCGCGTTACCGCACCGCCTTCCGTGCTGAAGGAGCTGAAGGATGTCAAGACCAAGCCGGTGGATGTAAGCAAGCTGACCGGCAGCACCGTTGTTGCGGCTGAGCTGGATTTGCCGGAAAAGGTTATTCCAGAAAGACGTACGGTGCAGATTAAAATATCGGTAGAAAGGCAGAATTGATTTATAGATGAAGCTGAAAATTAACAATGTGCGTATCAGCCTGCGTCAGGAGCAGACGCTGGAGCAGGCGGTGTGCCGCAAATGTGGTATACCGCGCGATGCTTTGGGCAGTGTGCGGATAGTACGCAAGGCAGTGGATGCGCGCAAGAAAAATGATATCTGCCTCAACTACCATGTGTTGGCAGAGGTAGAAACAGGCGGCAGACAGGCGAAGCGCCTGCTGGAGGACCGTGATATTACACAATATCAGGAACAGCAGCAGCCGACGCTTGAGCTTGGCACACTGCCGCTGAGCTCACCGCCTGTGGTTATCGGTGCCGGTCCTGCAGGCCTTTTGGCAGCGCTGCAGCTGGCGGAGCATGGCTATAAGCCGCTGCTTTTGGAGCGCGGCAAGCCGGTAGCGCAGCGTGTGCAGGATGTACAGCGCTTTTGGCAGACGGGAGAATTTAACCCCGCGTCCAACGTACAGTTTGGCGAGGGCGGTGCAGGCACCTTTTCGGACGGCAAGTTGACCACGCGCGTCAATGATCCTATGATGGTCGAAATCCTGCAGCTTTTTGTAGCTGCAGGCGCGCCGGAAAATATTTTGTACGAGCACAAGCCGCACGTTGGCACAGATAAGCTGCGTGCGATGGTGCAGGGGCTCAGCCGCCGCATTGCGGAGCTGGGCGGCAGCGTGCGTTATGATGCGCATGTGGTTGATCTGGATATCAAAAATAATGCTGTGCAGGGGGTAATCCTCGACGGCGGCGAAAGACTGGCGGCAGGAGCCGTGGTTCTGGCCTGCGGTCACAGCGCGCGCGATACCTACGCTATGCTGGCACGCAGGGGCGTAGGCATTGTGGCGAAGCCCTTTGCCATCGGTGTGCGCATCGAGCATCCGCAGGAGCTGATTGACAGGGCGCAGTACGGCAGCTTTGCCGGACATCATCTGCTGGGCGCAGCGGATTACGCGCTTGTTTATCACACGCAGGATAAAACACGCACAGCATATTCTTTCTGCATGTGCCCGGGCGGTCAGGTAGTTGCCGCTGCTTCGGAGGCCGGTGGCGTGGTTGTCAATGGCATGAGCATGTTTAAGCGTGACAGCGGCATTGCCAACAGTGCGCTGGTGGTGAATGTAGACAGCCGGGATTTCGGCGAGGGTGCGCTGGCAGGCGTAGAATTTCAGCGCCGCTATGAGCAGCTTGCTTATGCGGCGGCAGGCAGCAGCTATTATGCGCCTGCGCAGAATCTGGACAGCTTTTTGAAGCGCAGCACTCCGTCCTTGGAATGCATGGTGCAGCCAAGCTATCGTCCGGGACTTGCGGCCTGCAGCTTAGATAAGGTGCTGCCTGCTTACGTTACGGATACTCTGCGCGAGGGCATTACGAGCTTCGGCCGCAAGCTGGCGGGTTACGCTGACGGCGGTGCGCTGCTGACGGGTGTGGAAACACGCACCTCGGCGCCGGTTCGCATTGAACGCGACAGGCAGAGCTATGTATCGCTGACGCATGATTTGCTTTATCCCTGCGGCGAAGGCGCAGGCTATGCCGGCGGTATTATGAGCGCCGCGCTTGATGGCTATCATGTGGCGCGTGCTATTATGGAAAGATTTGCGCCGGTGAAGTAATTTAGGTTGGAGAGTAATACTGAAAATTAGGCTCCCCTTGGGGGGAGCTGGCGCCCGTAGGGCGACTGAGAGGGGATTTTGCAGCATTTACTTTTACGCATAGCGTTATGTTATGTGTTACCCCTCTCCGCCTCGACAAGCTCGGCACCTCTCCCCGAGGAGAGGCTCGGTCTG
>OLFU01000310.1_pt1 | contig 58929 bp, 50 predicted proteins | sample 1605161 | NCBI WGS metagenome assembly OLFU01 (sample SAMEA3888914, study PRJEB22519) | human gut metagenome | biome: human gut; feature: human-associated habitat; material: faeces | place: Denmark | collected 2011
GCATTTTTGCGCCGCAGTCTTTACAGAAAAGCAAGCCGGACAGAGGGTGGATTTCCCCGTCCCCGTTGGGGCGTCTGACGGGTGCGTTTTCCAAAATCCGCTGTACGGTTTCAAAATCGCTGCGGCTGATAATCGGCTCATGCACATTTTCTGTGATGTGCCACTGGCTCCGGTCTACATAGTGGTTATGTTTATCCCGGAAATGCTTTGTAGTCTTGAAGTTGACTACATCGCCGCAATACTCCTGCCGTGTGAGGATATTGGTCAAGGTGGCTTTGTTCCACTTGCAGCGGTTATCCTCGTTGAGCGTCTTATTTTTACAGGTTCCCCGCCCTCGGTCTTTCATGTAGAAAGTGGGGGTTGGGATTTGCTCCTGTGTCAGATATACGGCGATTTGGTTGCGGTTCTTCCCGCCGATAAACAGACGGAAAATCAAACGGACAACCTCGGCGGCTTCCTCGTCGATTATCCAAAAATCCTTGTTGTCCGGGTCTTTGACATAGCCGTAAGGGGCTTCGGTGACAATCGGCTTTCCACTCATGCCTTTGGTCTTAATGCCCGTTTTCACTTTCTTGCTGATGTCCTTTGCGTACCACTCCGACATGATATTGATAAAGGGCGCAAACTCCAATGTGTCGGGCTTCTCGCTGTCAATGCCGTTGTTGACCGCGATAAAGCGCACATTGTTCCGTCTGAATATCTCCATCGCGTTGCCGACTTGGAGATAGTCACGCCCCCAGCGGGTAAGGTCTTTCATAATGCAGACACCGATTTTCCCGTTTTCCACATCGTCCATCATGCGGGAGTAGGCGGAACGGTCAAAAAACCTGCCGCTTTCGTCATCGTCGATGTAGTGCCGGATATTGGTTAGGTGCTGCCCTCTGGCATAGTTCTCCAAAAATATTTTTTGGTTCTGTATGCTGTTGCTCTCGCCGCCGTCCCTGTCCTCGTCGCCTACGGAAAGGCGGGAGTAAAGGGCTGTGATTTTATTGTAATTGCTCATGTGCATATCCCTCCTGCGTCTATAAAGGTGTTGTTTACAGTTAAGATTATGCACTCCATGCCAGACTTCCATTTTCATCTGTTGTAATTGACTCCACTCTGTGGGTGACAATGCTTTTTCCGTTTCCTGCAGGATCAAAAAATGCGATCACATCCCCTGGCCTTACATCCGAGGCAGATTTTGTATGGCAAAAAATCAGGTCCCCTGCCTGAAATTCCGGATACATGGAATCTGTCAGTACCACCATTGGGAAAGTACCTGCAATATTCGGCACCCGCTCCCTGTTTATATGGCTTTTAAACAACAGTGTGCAGTTTATAACTACAACCGGCAGGATCAGGATACACAAAAGCGTCCCCACAAAAGTTCCCATCTTGCTAACCCATTCTTTTTCCACTGCCCTTTCCCTCCTTTAAAAAACAGATATTTTCTGTTACATACCGCTGGTAATCTTCCTTTATTTTTCGTTTGTTTCTGAGCCTGTAGGGAACACGGAGATCTCCTTTTAACAACATTACTTCTCTGATCTGTTCTACGTAATCCAGATTTACGATATAGCCTCTGTGGCAGCGGTAAAAACGTGGATCTTCTCTCAGCTGTTCTTCGATCCTGCCAAGATTTTGGGAACATTTAAACTCCCTTCCGTCTTTTCGCCTGCCATATACCCGGTGCTCCCTGGCTTCAAAATACACCAGTTCATCATAACCGTAATAGCTGTAATCTCCCTGTGTACGGACTGAAAATCTGGGATTTTTTCTTTTGAAAAGCTGGTCTAACCGCTTCACCAGGCGCTCCTTTTTCAAAGGTTTTATCATGTAATCCAGTGCGTTCATTTCATAACTTTCCACAGCGTATTCCCTGTTTGCAGTGAGAAATATAAGAGGGGTTCCATCCTCTTTTTCCCGGATCCGCCGGACTGCTTCAACGCTCCTTTGGCCGTTCATCACAAGATCCAGGATCAGAAGGTCAAAATGTTCCCCCTGAGCCATGTCTTTTTCCAGAAATGTAAGATCTGTATAAGAAGTCACAGAAAATACCCTGTGTGTTTCCTGGGAATACGCTTTTAGGGCATCTTTTAAAAGCGTTAAATGGTCCTCTGCCGTGTCAGCAACTGCTATTTTCCACATAGGCACAGATTCTCCTTTTACATTTTGTAGCTTTGCTTTATTTTGTTTAAACTGGTTGGGATCAAAAAAGACTCCGGATAGAAAAGAAATATTTAAAAAAGATCAAAATAAAAGATACTGGTATCGTACCATAACTATTTTTCTTTGCAACCACTTTTTCCTAAAATGCAGAAATTCTTTCCTAAACAGCAGATTGCAATTAAAAAAGTCAAAAAAAAGAAGGACTGCGTAAACAGCCCTTCTCAGATTAAATTTTATTCATTACTGCTTTCGATCGGCTGGAAGATCCTGGTCACTGCCGGGTCTTTTGACTCCTGGCAGGCCTTTGCCATTTCGATGGCTTCTTCGCAGAACTGATCCTGGGAATTTACAAGGACCTTTCCACGCTTGTCCACTTTCTCGTAGCTTCCATCCGGCTGGAGAAGATGTGCTTTTACATTGTCTTCCAGTTCCAGTTTCAGGATATGGATCACCTTTTCTTTCAGATTTTCATCTTCTACCGGGAACAGGATCTCCACACGGCGGTCCAAGTTTCTTGGCATCCAGTCTGCACTGCCCATATAAACTTCCGGACTTGCGTCATTAAAGAAATAGAAAATACGGCTGTGTTCCAGGAAATTTCCTACGATGGAGCGCACGGAAATATTTTCGCTAAGACCGGGAACTCCTGCTTTCAGGCAGCAGATACCACGGACGATCAGCTCTATTTTTACCCCTGCACAGGAAGCGTCATAAAGGGCGGAAATGATCTCCTTATCGCAAAGGGAGTTCATTTTTGCCATAATGTGAGCTTCTCTTCCTGCTCTTGCATGCTCTGTCTCACGGTTGATCATGCGCAGGAAACGGTGGCGCAGCCATAAAGGAGCTACTGACAGCTTGTTCCATGCTCTTGGCTCTGAATAGCCGGAAAGCATGTTAAATACAGCCGTTGCGTCTTCACCGATCTGGGGATCGCAGGTTAAGATACCGCAGTCTGTATACAGTTTTGCAGTGGAGTCATTGTAGTTTCCGGTTCCCAGATGGACATAACGGCGGATACCGTCTTCTTCCATACGGACAACCAGAGTGATCTTGCTGTGGGTCTTTAAACCAACCAGACCATAGATAACATGGCAGCCTGCTTTCTCTAACATCTTTGCCCAGTTGATATTATTTTCCTCATCAAAACGGGCTTTCAGCTCTACCAGAACAGAAACCTGCTTGCCGTTGTCTGCTGCCTCTGCCAGTGCCGCAATGATCGGTGAATTTCCGCTGACACGGTATAAGGTCTGCTCGATGGCCAGAACTTCCGGATCTCTTGCAGCGCTGCGGACAAAATTAACCACCGGGTCAAAGCTCTGGTATGGATGGTGGAGCAGGATGTCACCTTTTCGGATATTGGTGAAGATATTGTCCTCATTCATCAGTTCCGGAACAGGCTGCGGTGTGTATTTCGGAGTCTTTAAATGGTCAAACCCATCAAGACCATACATTTTCATTAAAAAGGTCAGATCCAGTGGTCCGGATATCTGGAAGATATCTTCGGAGCTGATGGAAAGTTCCTTCTTTAAGATCTTTAAAAGCTGTTTATCCACATTGGACTCGATCTCAAGGCGGATGGCTTCGCCCCACTGACGCTTCTTTAACTGCTTCTGGATCTCTTCCAGAAGGTCTACTGCTTCTTCTTCATCCAATGAGAAATCTGCATTTCGCATGATACGGAAAGGATGGGATGCCACAATGTCATAATTTAAGAATAATGACTGCATGTTCCGCTCAATGATCTCCTCTAACAGGATGACCACTCTCTGGTTTTCTCCGTCCTCATCCTTTTCTTCCGGCAACTCTACGATCCTTGGGATAACAGATGGAACCTGTACCATGGCAAATTCCAGCTCTGCCTCTTTTTCATTCTTCTTTTTCAAAAGAGCGGCAATGTTTAATGTTTTATTGCGGATCAGAGGAAATGGTCTGGATGAGTCAAAGGCCATTGGTGTAAGGACCGGATATACATTTTTGTGGAAATATTCATCTGCAAAAGCAGCCTCATCTTCGGTAAGGTCTTCATGTTCCATGACGATGCGCAGACCATTCTGCTTTAAAGCAGGTACCAGGGAGCGGTTGTAGGTGGAATACTGCAGATCTACCAGCTGGTGAGTCTTTTCACTGATCTTGTCCAGCTGCTCTTTTGCAGTAAGTCCTGCAATATCTTTTTTGGCATATTTCGCATGGACCATGTCTTTTAAAGAAGCTACACGGACCATGTAAAACTCATCCAGATTAGAAGCTGTAATGCTTAAAAATTTCAGGCGGTCAAACAAAGGGGTACTTTTATCTCTTGCTTCGCTTAACACACGGTAGTTAAACTCGATCCAGCTTAGTTCGCGGTTTACATAATCATTTTTCTCAGCCATTTTACACTCTCCTCTTCTGCTTCAGCACAGGACGTATTCCAAATATTTCTTCAAAGAAAGCTGCCTTCTGTTCAAAAGAGGCACTCTCTAAGGCCAGATCACCCTTATAACCGGTAGTGATCACCAGCTGGCCTTCTCTTACTGCCATACGGCAGTCGATCAGCTTTGACTTATGGGTCTTGTCCATAGAGTTGGCAAGACGCAGGATTGCTGTCAGCTTTGCGATCAGAATGGTAATGGCCGTCCGGTCAGATACTCCTGCCAGATCCTGTCCTGCTTCTGTTTCCAGCTGCATCATATCATAATCGAAATCACGGATGTTATAACGCACTACATTGGCAATGATCTCACGCTCTAAATGGCTTAAACCAATGATCTCTGTAGACATGATCAGAGTATAGCCACATTCATTGGAGTTTTTCATGCTGATAAACTTTCCGCAGGCATGAAGGGTAACTGCGATCTGAAGCAGCAGACGTTCTCTGTCCCCTAATCCGTGAAATCTCCTGGTGCTGTCAAAAATATTCATGGCATACTGCTCCAACACCTGATTATGGCTGGCATGACACTTATATTTTTTCGCCATGTTTCTGGCTGCCGCAAGAATATCATTTTCAAAGTTATGGTCAAAGCGGATCAGCTTTTTATCGCTGGCATATTCCGCTGCAATACCATCACATATGCCGATCGCCGGGATCCAGAACATTTCCGCACCTGTTATATCTAAAATCCTTGTATACACAGTTGCTGCCGGAAGAAGAAGGGCTGCATATTCACTGTTTACACCGAAATTTTCCTCAATCTGGTCAATGGTCATCTGGGAGAGTTTATCGTAAAAAGCATGCATGGCAGCTGAGTCTACCCTGTTTTCCCCGCCTTTTATACCCAGACGGCGCATAAGATATAAAATATTGTCACCGATACCGATCAGATTGGTAATCTGGCGGTCTCTTAAGTACATTTTCCGGAATGTGATCAGTTCGTTATCCACGATCTCTTCAATATGAAGTCTGTGGCCGTCCACACTGGCAGGTATTTTGGCTAACTGGCTGCGCAGACGCAGGCTGCCAAGAGGCAGGTTCTGGGTAGCCACCAGAGAGTCTTTATCGAAAAGGGAGATCTGTGCACTGCCAAAACCTACATCCACGATGGCTGTACCCTTCTGGATGATCTGGTTAAACTCACCGCCTTTGGAGGCAACGGCCTTGTAGCTGATAAAGCGCTGTTCCGAGTTGCTGATAATGTGCACTTCCAGCCCTGTGCGCACCCGGATCTGGTCCAGGATGATCCGGCTGTTTTTCGCTTCACGCATGGCAGTAGTGGCATAGGCACGATAGTCCTTGACCCGGTACATTTTCATGGTTTCCGTAAATTTTTCCAATACCCGGCACATTTCATCTACCAGGTCATAACTTATTTTCCCTTCACTGAAGGTATCGCTTCCCAAAGCGATCACATGACGGATATGCTCAACATTTCTTATCCCTGTTTTATCTGAGATCTCATAGATCCCTAACTCCAGTGCAAAGGAACCTACATCGATCGCTGCAAACATCCTAACTGCCACTTTTTTCCTCCTTACGAGAGAACTGTAATGTTCTTTTAAAAAATTCCCCAAAACGGGGAATTTGAAAATAGTTCTGTTTTATACATCTGTATACAGTATTCTACCTCAATTTAACCTGCCTTACCCTCATATGGGAGTAAAGGCTTTGTAAATTTTATGTAAAATCGCATAACTACACCCATTATTAGTCCCATTCTTACTTTCTGCCTAACAGATGAGTAATAAACTGGGAAGCAGTACGTCCGGACAGTCCGCCGTGGCTGATTTCCCACTTGTTTGCCTCTAAAAGCAGTTCTTCTTCCGGCATATCCAGATGGTATTTTTCTGCCAGAGCCTTTACAATGCCCTGGAACTGGAACTTGTCCGGAGAACCATAGTAGATGGTCACACCGAAACGGGCTGCTAAAGACAGCTTCTCCTGAACGGTATCATTGTTGTGCAGATCATCATCTAATTCTCTCTTGTCAGAGAATTTCTCACGGATCAGATGACGGCGGTTGGAGGTTGCATAAATAAGCACATTCTTCGGACGTTTTCCAAGTCCGCCCTCTAAGATCGCTTTCAGATATTTATATTCCAGCTCATACTCTTCAAAAGAAAGGTCATCCATATAGATAATAAACTTGTAGTTACGGTCTTTGATCTGCTCTAAGACTTCAGAAAGTGCCTTAAACTGATGCTTGTACACTTCAATCATACGCAGTCCCTGACCATAATATTCATTGAGGATGGCTTTTACGCTGGAAGATTTTCCGGTTCCCGCATCTCCAAAGAGCAGGACATTATTTGCTTCTTTTCCGCTGATAAAGGCTTCTGTATTCTCGATCAGTTTCTTTTTCTGCATTTCATATCCTACAATGTCTTTAAAGTAAATATGCTCTACATTGATGATCGGATCAATGATCACTTTGTGTTCTTCTTCTTTTTCGATAATGCGGAATGCCTTGTTTAAACCAAATTTTCCAACACCATATTCGCCGTAAAATGCAGCCATATGGCTCTGGAATTCATTTTCATCTTCTGACTGCTCTAAAAGGACTGCCAGATCTACGATGCGGTCACGGATCCGTCTGTTAAATACACGGCTCTCCTGTCTGGATGGGCGATAGTGGGCAATTTCTTTCCACATAGCTGCCGGTTCCAGTGTTTCCAGATCATAATCAAATAATGCCTTAAAAATGCGGTAATCATTTTTTGCCAGCATATCCAGGGTGCCTCCCGCATTTCCGCGGATCTCGCAGGTGGTAGTGTAGGCATTTTCATTGTCTGCAAGGCAGAGCGCTAAGAAGCAGTGCCATAAATTGCCCTCAAAACCATATTCTACTGCCAGTTCCACCAGTTCTCCTGCACAGGCAAACGGGTCTGCTTTCTGTCCTTCTTTTCCCAGTCCCATAAGGCCTGCCATATCCTCAAAAAGATCTTCATGTTTTAAATTTCTATAGATCACAAGTTCACTGATATTCATGTTTCTGTCCTCTTTCTGTATTTTGGATCATATCCTATTTATCTGTCTGTGCCTCATAATTTCCCAGAACCCTTAAAGTAGCTGCTTCCTCGGAAATGCCTTTTAAAGCATTCTGGACTGCAGGATCACTTAAGGTACCTTCCACATCTACAAAGAAACGGTATTCCCAGCTTCTTCCCGGGATCGGTCTGGATTCGATCATCAGCATATTAACACCATTGTAGATCAGGTTTCCTAACATATTGTAAAGAGTACCGCTCTTGTGGGCACATTCAAAACAGATACTGATCTTGTTGGCTCCCTTACAGTATACCGGAGCTTTTGCCAGAATGATAAAGCGGGTCACATTATTTTTATTGTAATTAATGGATGGCTGGAGCACTTTCAGACCATACAGCTTTCCGGCGATCTCGCTGGCTACAGCTGCCTGGGTCACATCTGCATCCTCTAATACCTTCTTTGCGGAAACAGCTGTGTTTTCCATACTTACCTGGCGCCACTGTCTGTGGCTGTTTAAATACTGGGAACACTGCATCAGTGCCTGAGGATGGGAATATACCTGACGGATGTCCTCTAAAGTTGCTCCCGGAAGTCCTAAAAGGGCGTGATTTACGGCAAGTTCTGTCTCTCCTACTATGTATACATTATGCTTTACCAGAAGATCGTAATTGTCGCTGACTGCCCCTGCGGAAGAATTTTCAATAGGGAGTACCGCATAGTCCGCTCTTCCCTCTTCTACTTCCACCATAGCATCTTCCATGGATTTTACATGATATACATCTGCGTCCTGTCCAAAATACTGAAGGGCCGCCCCATGTCCATAGGAACCTTCCACTCCCTGATAGGCAATGCGCACACCTTCTTTTTTCAGGTCATCTACCATGGTAAATCCGGTCTCAAGGGCCTGTCCATGACGTACTAAAAGACCATACTGCAGTTTGCGGCTGATGGTCATGATCTGTGAAAACAGTTCATAAACGCCTTTTTTATTAAACTCGCTGTCTGCCATAGCCATCACAGAGTCTAATTTCTGCCGTTCCCGCTCCCCATCGTAGACTTTCTTTCCTGTCTGAATTTTAAATTCAGCTACATCGGAACAGAGCGCCATTCTTTTTTCAAACAGTTCTACTAACTGGTTGTCGATCCCATCCAGTTTTTTCCGTATTTCCTGAAGATCCAGATTTTCCATAATTTTCCATCCTCGCTTATGTCTTTTCTTTTACCGCTTATGTTGCTTCTTTATTTTCCAGCTCTTTCCTGCTGCTGTTTTTTTATCATCTCACTGATGATCTCTCTGGTATAGGCCCCAGGGAATTTCTTTTTATCCAAAGGAAGCTCCTTTAAATAAATAGGCTCTCCGTATTCAATGATCACATGGCTTTTCCGGATCCATGGGATATGACGTTCAAATACATCATCTGTACCTGTGATCGCTACGGGGATAACCGGGCAGCCGCTTTTTTCTGCGATCTTTAAACTTCCCTCATGGAATTCCATCAGATCTGCAGGATCTTCGCTTTTATTTCTGGTTCCTTCCGGGAAGATCCACATGGAAATGCCGCCTTTTACTTTCTCAATTCCTGTAAGGATCGTTTTTAGACCTTCTTTTATATTGCTGCGGTCCAAAAACAGGCAGTTCATCTGCACCATCCACTGGCTTAACAGCGGAATACCGATCATCTCTTTTTTGGCAATAAAACCGGTAGGCGCCGGAACTGTAGTGTAACCCATTACAATGTCAAAATAGCTTCTGTGGTTTCCAACATAAAGTACTGCACGGTCGGAAGGGATATGTTCCAGTCCCCGGACCTCATAAGTGATCCCTGCCAGGTCCCTTACGATCCCCAGAATCCACCGCACCAGGTCAAGACTTTTCTTTGCAGCTGCCTTTGGATCCTTTTTTTCCAGGTTCTTTAAATAAGACAGCACCGGAATTGAAAAGATCAGATACAGCACCACTGCTAACACCACCAAAATCAAACGTATCATATTTTTCTCCTTTGTCAGTTTAAACTGTTACTATTATATAAAAAGACCTGCCTAAATACAAGTCATCAATGGGTACAGAGTGACTCAAAAAGCAGGCCGGTCCCAAACCAGAAGGGGATAAATGCAAGACGAATGACTCCGTGGATCTGATCCGGCCACTGGGAATAATCCCAGGGACAGAGTCCTTTGGCCATCAGAAAAGAACCGGCTATATATTCTCCGGTATAGATAAGCACCATATAGATCAGTCCATGGCGCAGTTTTAAAGCCACAGGGGATATTTCTTCCCTGTCAGCTTTTAAAAAATCTGGAAGTCCGCTTAACCATCGGTCGCACCATTTTACAATATCCGGAAGAATGGCACCGGCCGCATAAATGGGAAACATGATAACAGAGGTAGTCCCCATCATTTTCACATCTCCCCTCATCCACGCTTCCACAGATGTAAAGAGGATCTCTAAGCACCATCCGGCGATCCCGCAGCGGAAAAAATCTTTTAAAATAGATAAATAAGCAGCTTGTCTTTTCATGGCAATAGTCTGCCCGTGTTTCAGTCTGCCTTATCCATGGTATCTTCTTCCATATTTCTTGTGCCATCTTCATCCACTGTAAGACTGACTTTTACAAATTTATTTTCATAGATCAGTTTCTTTAACTGTCCTGTTTTCAGATCTGCGTCCACAGATACGATCCTGGAGTTTTTCTGACCACCGGAAATATAATCTGCCAGAACATTTTCCGGGTCACTTAAGTTTAAATTCATTAATTTGTGAAGCTTGCCTACTGTTAAGCGCCCTGCTTCTTTTTCATCATACAGATACAGCTGTACTGCGTCTGCCGCGATCTGGGACTCTGTATAGGCAGCCGCCCTTCTGGCACTTTTGATATAACCTGCAGTGGCCGGGACCGCTACTGCCATAAGAATAGAAAGGATCGCAAGGACAGCCAGCAATTCGATCAGGGAAAATCCCCCTGACTTTTTTATTCTCTTCAACATTTTTCTTTTTCCTGCTTTCCCCAAAAACCTGGACTGCTGTTACCGGTCAGTTCCGTTATCATCTGAGAGAATGTAGCCTTCACCTGTTTTTCCGGAGTATTCTGCTTTGTAACTCTTCTTGCCGATCTCACCTTCCCAGGTTGCCTTGTCTTCACTGGCATCATAGTTATAAGCTTCTGTTTCTGAATCTGCAAGCACACCGGCATCTACCATTTCCTGCTGCGCTTTTCCCTGCATATAGTTGGCTCTTGCATTGGAAATAGCTACCTGTTTGGCAGATTTCTCCTGGATACAGCTGTAAGAAGGTACTGCCACAGCCATTAAAATGCCCATGATCGCGATCACGCAGATCAGTTCCACTAAGGTAAATCCTCTTTTTTCTTTCCACTTTCTGTTCTTCATACATTGCCTCCCTTGTATCTTAACATTCTCTTGGAATTTTAGTCTGCAGAATAGATCACTTTCTCTGCTTCTTCCATATCCATTTCACCGTTCATTACCATCTGGGCTGCCTGTTCCTGGAGAGAAAGGAAGCCTCTTTCCCTCTGGTAGCGGCGGATCTTTTCTGCTGTTTCTCCATCACGGATCATATTTTTTGTTGTCTCGTTCAGCTCAAACATTTCATAGATCGCCCGCCTGTGGCTGTATCCTGTATTCAGACACTCTTCACAGCCAACTGCCTCCCAGACTTCCTCTGCTTCCTTTCCTGAAACCTCATACAACAGCCGTTTTGTCTGCTGTCCGGCTTTTATCTTCCGCCTGCAGTGAGGACAGAGCACTTTTACCAGTCGTTGCGCCACTACCCCTGTGGTGGCAGCAGCGATCATATAAAAGGGAATCCCCATATTTTGCAGACGGTAGACAGCAGAGACACAGTCGTTTGTATGCAGCGTTGACAGCACCAGATGACCTGTAACAGCGGCTCTTACGCCAATATCTGCTGTTTCTTCATCTCGTATTTCTCCCACCATGATCACATCCGGATCCTGTCTTAAAATAGAACGGAGGGCCGTTGCAAAAGTAAGTCCCGCCTTGGCATTTACCTGAACCTGGGTAACACCATTTATCAGCTTTTCCACCGGGTCTTCAACAGTTACACAGTTAATCTTCTTTTCTGCCAACTGGCTTAAGGCTGCATAAAGGGTGGTAGATTTTCCGCTTCCTGTAGGTCCTGTTACAAGAATGATGCCAAAGGGCGCTTTTAACATTCTGCCAAATATTTCTTCCTGCTTTTCATCCATTCCCAGACGGCGCACATCTATCAGGGAACTGTCCCTGTCATTTCCCAGCAGTCGCAGTACTACTTTTTCCCCGTAAACGGAAGGAAGGGTGGAAATTCGCAGATCTGTTGCCATCTCTTCTTTTTCATAGCGGTACTTTCCATCCTGGGGAAGTCTTTTTTCTGCAATGTCCATTTCTCCCATAAGTTTCAGCCTGGTAACCACCGGCCGGTGATAGGACATTTCCATCTTTGTATACATACACAGATCTCCGTCAATACGAAAACGGATGGTCAGAAATTCTTTTCCCGGCTCTATGTGGATATCACTGGCATTTCTCTTATATGCAGATTCGATCAGCGTATTGACCAGGCGGACTGCAGGAGCGCTTTCCACTTTTTCTGCTGTCTTTCCGGTTTCAGCTGCTTTTTTCTTCTCTTCTGTTATAGTTTCCATCCCCGACAGCATCTTCTGGATCTGGTCTGCAGGTGTCAGCACCGGCCGGATCGTCATACCGGAGATTGTCGCCGCTTCCTCTAAAATATCCGGATCTACAGGAAAGGCGCAGGCAACTAAAAGATCCCCTTTTTCAAAACATACAGGTACGATCTCATTGTTCACAATAAAGGACTCCGGAAGCATCTCTATGGCAGCCGGATCTGCGGTCCGTTCCTCTAAATGGATGATCTCCATGTCATCCCGGTCGCTGAAACAGTTCATGATCACATCTTCTGTTGTATATCCCAAAAGAAGCAACATATCTGTCAGGCTTTTATCTTCATGACTTTTCTGGATCTCTTTTACCCGTTCTAGCTGCTGTCTGGAAATAATATCCCGTTCCACCAGCATTTCTTCAATGGTGATCTTCATGGTCTGGTTGCTCCTTTCTTTTCCAGATGTTATACTTTTTTATAGATGATTTTTCAGGAGGTGACAATATGGCTGCAGGAATTTTCTTTCTGTTTATCCTTCTTCTTATCATTGCTGCATGGACAGACCTGAAAGAAGGTTATATCCCTGACTCTGTTTCCATCCTGATCTTTTTGCTGTCTTTCTATTCTCTGTTCATCCGGTCAGGTCCCGGACTTCTATTGCGTATAGAGGGCGCTGTTCTCTGCGGCGGGCTTTTGGAAGGGATCCGTCTTATCAGCCGCGGCGGTATTGGTATGGGTGATGTAAAACTGATGACTGCCTGTGGCTTCTTTCTTGGGATCACAACCGGAGCGGTCTCCCTTGTTTTTGCCTATATACTGGCAGGTATGTTCTGTCTGCCCCTTCTCATTTTTAAGAAAGCCTCCCTGAAAACAAGACTTCCCATGGCACCATTCTTTACTGTGTCCATTTTGATCTTTCTCTTTTTTGAAGAAAGGATCTTTACCTGGTATCTGGGCCTATGGGGTATCCTGTAAAGGAACTTCTCCTTCTAAATGCATGGAAAAACCGGATATTTTCGTCCATGTATCCACATAGGCTTTTTCTTCCACAGGTTCTAATTTCAGGCGGATCCGCACTTCGCAGGGTTTGCCTTTTTCATCGGTATAACTTCCGGTTCCTTCTGTTATGTATTCCCGGTCTTCTAAATCCAGGTCTGTATCCTGTCTTTCGTCTGCATCCTGTCTTTCATTTGTATCTTGTATTTCATCTGCATCCAGTTTCGTTATCCCGTCTGCCCCGGCACCTTCTGTTTCTGGTATATCTTCGTTTTCATTTTCTTCTGCTTCCTCATCCTCCAGATCTCCTTCATACTGGTTCCACAAAAGCCTAAGGGCATCACTTTCTCCCTTTGAAACTGCTTCGCAGAAAGAATTATGGATCATATGGGTGGTCAGGCGCGCTTCCATGTATGCCCGGTTTTTCAGAGCCATTTTTATATGATATCTGGACACTGCCATAAAACCACAGGCAAATACAGAAAGCAGTGTAATAAAAAAGATCACATACAGCAGACTTCCGCCTTCCCGGCCATCACCATGAAAGCGATCCGTCTTTATTCTCGTTTTCACCTTTCTCATCCTCTCCATCCTCCAAATATCCATAAACAGAAGAAAGCCGGATCGTCCGGGAGTATACTTTCTCTCCTTTATAAAGGACTGTTATCTCAGAAACTGCCTTTTGAGACTGTGTATCAGAAAAATCCAGCCGGACCTCATACTCTTTCTCAGCACCCAATCCTAAGTCTTCTTCTGATATCTGCTCCCATTGTTCTCCTAATTCACCGGATCCCTCGCAGTAATACAAAACAGAACTTTCTTTGGGGTCCACCCGGAAAAGGAAGGCATGATCCAGTCTGGAAGTGATCTGAAAACAGACACGGTCTGCTAATTCCTCTGTCTTAAGGATCTGCGTCTGCTTTTTGTATTCATGCATCTGACTGCCGAAAAAGCCGGCTGCCCAGATCCCTATGACCGCACTGAGTGAAAGAGCAGCTACAAGTTCCAGCAATGTAAATCCATCTCTGTTTCTCATTGGAATCCCCTTTTGTAATAAGTCATAGAGTCTCCTCCTTCACTGGTCACAATGTATTTTCCAAATATTTCGCTTGCGTCTTCCTCTTCTCCTTCAAAGATGATCTCTAATTCTTCTCCGGTCCATTCTCCCTGTCCTTCTTCTGCCAGTTCAGACAGTTCGTATACATTTTGCATCAGGGAATGTTCCCTGGTAAGAAGGACTCCGTTTGCAGCAGTCATGGAAAGAAAGGCTCCTGCTACAGAAAAGAGGATGGCTGTGCTTACGATCACCTCTAAAAGAGAAAAGCCTGCCTGTTTTTCACTGGTCATGACAATAAACCACCTCCATGGTCCCTTTCATCGCAGTTTCATCTTTTTCTAACTGCAACGACTTTATCCACATACCGGCGCCTTCCTGGTTGATCTTTTCCACAAATCCGGCTGCCTGTTCCCTGTCTGTACACACAAATTCCAGTGTAAGAGGTGTATACACATAACCTGCTGTATCCATCTCTTTTGTTTCCCCTGTTTCCACTCCGGAAAGTTGTATCCCAGTTTCTCCTGCAAGCTGCAAAAGCTTTCTGTCCATTTTTTCCGGACTCATATCTGCAAAATAGATCTGTCCGTTTCCGGCTTGTTCCAGTTTTTCTGCCGTCTGTTCCAGGTTCTGTTTTCCCTGGGGACCGCCCCGTTTGATCTGTTCTTCCAGCCTGTTGATCTCCTGTAAGTTGGCAAACAACAGATCTGTTTCCGGCTCGATCCAGAATTTATAAAAACCGGTCCACAACAGTAACAGCGTCAGAACTGCCAGTAAAAAACGTTCCCGCTTACTGAGCCTCATCTTTGGCCCCCTTTCCTATTGTAAAGACCAGGGCAGCGCTTACTTTATCTTCCTGTTGCTGCCAGTGACTCTGCTGTAAAGAAAATCCGGAATTTTCTTCTATTTTTTCGCAAAACAGAGAAACCTGCTCCGGCTTACTGGTGCTTAATTTTAGATGTATGCTGGCATCCTCTGCCTGATATTCTATGGTTTCCAAGTCCATTTCCGGCAAAAGCGCCTGCTCCAGACAGGAAAATACCGCCGGATCCAGTGTGATCTGACCGGCAAGTTCTCTTTTTTCTGCTGTCAGTTTTGCCAGTTCACTGATCTTTCCTTCCAGATCCCTTCGTTCCTGTGTAACATCATTACCCTGCTGGTCTGCACTGATCCGGTCCAGACGTTCCAGCTTTCCGGCTGTATAAAACTGACCGCCCAGGGCACTCAGAACGATGACTGCAAATGCTACCAGACTGGCGCACACCGGACCTAAAGGAAAACCTGCCTCTGTTATCTTTTCATAGAAGCTTTCTCCTTCCATAAATTCACCTGTATTCCGGTAAAGCAGATTTTTCAGTTCTCCCGCTAATGCCTGCCGTTTCCATATCCCATTTTTTCCCAGAGCCATACAGGGGATCCCCAGCATTTTTGCAAGAACTCCTGCGTCTGATCTGGGTGCTTTCAAACACTCACCCTGGATCAGGACTCCCTGTATCTGAAATTCCCGTCTTTCCTGTTTCATCCTGATCTGAAAACGACGGATCAGAACCGCCACTTCTTCCATTAACGCCTTTTCTTCTCCCAGATAGGCAAACATCCCTGGTTTTAAACTGGAATGTTCCAGATGACGGCAGTGTCCATTTTCCATCTGGTAAAAAACAATGGACTGGTCTGCAAGATGGACAAAGATCACCGTTCCCTTATTCATTCCATAATCGGAAGGTTCCAGAAAAGAGGCCAACAGCGCAGGTCCCGGCAAAATGGAATGGATACGGAAACGTGTGATCAGGGCTCCCGTTTCAATGGCCCGGATCCATGCTTCTGATACTGTGTACACAGTTCCTTTTAACATGCCCTGACCATTATTTGGCATAAAATCAGCTGCAAGAAGGCGTTCTCCTTCCTCTCCCAGGACCAGCAGCTGTTTTTCCGCCATCTGCAAAGCCGTTTTCTTAGAAGAAGCCGGAAGACTCATAAAATGGATCTTTACAGAGACTTCTATAGCCAGGACGACCGCTCTTCCTTTCAGATTATAAATATCTGCCAGTGATTCCATGGCACCAGTTACAGTTTCTGGTCCGGTTATGGTGCGGGAACCCATAAAACTGTAGCCTCTGGCTCTATTTTCTTTTCGGATGTAATAAAGTTTATCTTCTGTAAGATAAATATAATGTTTCATCGCATCCTCCTTTATAACATTGCTGTATACATACTGAATACCGGCAGCATAATGGATAAAACAATACTTCCCACCACTGCTGCCATGATCAGGATCATACATGGCTCCAGCAGTGTTACCATTCTCACTGCAGACTGTTCTGCTGCTTTTTCATAATAGATCCCGGCCTGTTTTAAAACAGCTTCCAGATGTCCGGACTCTTCTGCCGCAGCCACCATGGAAAGAAATACCGGATGAAAGATTCTCTGACGGCTTAATGCCTGGGAAAGACTCTCTCCTTTTTGCAAGCCTACGGCAGCCTCTATCAGCTTCTTTTCGATCCATGTATTTCCCATTACATGTCCCGTTATATCCATACACTCTAAAATTCCCGTTCCGCTTCCATAAAGAACAGAGAACGCCGAAGCAAACCTGGATGTATAAATGGTCTTCATAAGCCCTGAGATCACAGGGATGTAAAGGATCATCTGGTCTCTTCGCAGACGCAGCCATGGAACTGCAAAAAGAGCCATCATAAACAAAAGCAACAAAGGCAGGAAACAGACATACAAAAGCCAGTTATCCTGAAGATAGGCCCCTGCTTTCATCATAAAACGGGTAATAGCCGGAAGTTCATATTCTGCCAGCATAACTCTGAACTGTGGAAGAACCGATGTAAGCAGAAAGGCGGACGCTCCTATGGATGCAAAGAAAAGGATACAGGGATAGATCATCGCTGTCCGTACCTTTCCTGCCATTTCTACTTCTTTTTCATAATAACTGGACATTTTCTCTAAAATATGATCCAGGGTTCCACTGGTCTCTCCTGTCTGGACCATATACACAAGAAGTTTTGGAAAACAGCCATGCATGGACTCCATTGCCTCAAAAAGAGTCTGTCCTTTGTGGACTTTTTCTTCCAGTTCACCAAGAAGCGCCTTCATTTCCCTGTTTGCCGCTGTTTTACAGGCTGTTTTTAAGATCTCCGCCTGAGGAACACCTGCCGCCAGCATGGAACTGACCTGGCTGCACAAAGGAGGAAGCAGCTTTAACGGAACTGTAAAATGCTTCATGGAGGCAGTTCTTTCTTCATTTTTCAAAGAACAGCAGTACAGGCCGTCTTCTAACAGAGCTTTTACCAGTTCTGCTTCACTTCCAGCTTCTTTAACGCCTTTATACTTTCTGTTTTCCCTGTCTCTGGCATTGTATCTGTAAAGAGCCATTTTTCCTCCTTTCTGAAGTTAAAAAGCAAAAACCGGCTTTACCTGATCATGCTTGCTCAGATAAAACCGGCTCTTTTTAGCGAAAACAATTTTGTTCAGGCTCATACTCAAAACCTATGTCAGACAGAGTCTTTTTGATCTGGTCTTCATCCAGATCCATAGCCTGACACAATTCTTCTAAGGAACTGTAGTTATCTCTTAACTGGGTATTTATATAGCTTAACAAAATCATAGGATCTTTGGGTATTGCACTCATAGGATCTTTTCCTTTCTTGTTAACATAATTATTACAAAAAATTATAACATCTGTTACTTTCCATTTCAACTGTAATCTGTGCATTTAGGTCCTGAAAATCCGCCTGTTTTCTTGCTTTATTCACTTTATAATGCTTATATTATAGGTAAAATAATGTGTATTAAAGCAAAAAAACAGGTCTGCTGCAAGCATTTCTGTTTGCAGCAGACCCGGGTCATCGATCAGAATAAAGAAACCATTATTCTGCCTTGGCAGTCAGGTGATCTCCCTGTGGATCTACATCGATCACGATCACGGAGCCTTCTCCTACTCCATCTGCAAGGATGATACGTGCAGCCAGAGTTTCCACATTCTTCTGAAGGTAACGCTTCAGAGGACGGGCACCATATACAGGATCATAGCCATGATCTGTGATAAATACCTTGGCAGCATCTGTCAGACGCAGCTTCAACTCTCTGTCAGCCAGACGTTTGTTCACATCTGCTACGCAAAGGTCTACGATACGGCTGATATTGTCCTTGGTCAGAGGCTTAAACAGGATCATTTCATCCAGACGGTTTAAAAACTCCGGTCTGAAGTGGGCTCTCAACTCTCCCATAACCGCATCTCTTGCTTCTTCACGGATATTTCCGTTTTCATCAATTCCCTCTAACAGATACTGGGAACCAATGTTGGAAGTAAGGATGATAATGGTGTTCTTAAAGTCCACGGTACGGCCCTGGGAGTCGGTGATACGGCCATCATCCAGTACCTGTAACAGTACATTAAATACATCCGGATGTGCCTTTTCTACCTCATCAAAGAGGACAACACTGTATGGTTTACGGCGTACTGCTTCTGTCAGCTGACCACCTTCATCATAGCCAACATAGCCTGGAGGCGCTCCGATCAGACGAGCCACCGAATGTTTCTCCATGTACTCGCTCATATCAATACGCACCATATTGGACTCATCGTCAAACAGTGACTCCGCCAGTGCCTTTGCAAGTTCTGTCTTACCTACACCGGTAGGTCCTAAGAACAGGAAAGAACCAATTGGCTTTGTAGGATCTTTGATACCGGCCTTGGAACGTATAATGGCATCTGTAACCTTTTCTACTGCCTCGTCCTGTCCTACTACACGTTTGTGAAGGACTTCATCCAGATGTAAGGTCTTGCTGCGCTCACTTTCTGTCAGTTTCGCAACCGGGATACCGGTCCACTTGGATACGATACGGGCGATCTCATCTTCGGTTACACTTTCATGTACCAGGCTGAGGTCTTCATTTTTAACCTTTTCTTCCTCAGCTTCCAGTTCTTTCTGTAACTGAGGCAGTTTACCGTACTGCAGCTCTGCAGCCTTGTTCAGGTCGTATTTCTGCTGTGCATCCTGGATCTGGCGGTTCACAGCTTCAATCTCCTCACGGAGACTGGATAATTTATCTACACTGGCTTTTTCATTCTGCCACTGGGCTTTGCCTGCAGCAAATTTATCATGAAGTTCTGCCAGTTCTTTCTGTAAGTCTTCCAGACGTTCTTTGCTCAGTCTGTCCGTCTCTTTCTTAAGAGCCGCTTCCTCGATCTCCATCTGCATGATCTTACGTGACAGTTCATCCAGCTCTGCCGGCATACTGTCAAGCTCTGTCTTGATCATGGCACATGCCTCATCTACCAGGTCAATAGCCTTATCTGGAAGGAAACGGTCGGATATATAACGGTCGGAAAGCACTGCCGCGCTTACAAGCGCAGAGTCTGCGATCTTTACGCCGTGGTAAACTTCGTAGCGCTCTTTTAAACCACGAAGAATGGAAATAGTATCTTCAACTGTAGGCTCTGCTACCATAACAGGCTGGAAACGACGTTCCAAAGCAGCATCTTTTTCAATGTACTGACGATACTCATTTAAGGTAGTTGCACCGATACAGTGAAGTTCGCCTCTTGCAAGCATAGGCTTTAACATGTTTCCGGCGTCCATAGAGCCTTCTGTCTTACCTGCGCCTACAATGGTGTGCAGCTCATCGATGAACAGGATGATCTGTCCTTCGCTCTTCTTTACTTCTTCCAGAACAGCTTTCAGACGTTCCTCAAATTCACCTCTATATTTAGCACCGGCTACCAGAGAACCCATATCCAGGGCAAACAGCTTCTTATCTTTCAGGCCGTCAGGAACATCACCACGGACTATTCGCTGCGCCAGACCTTCTACAACGGCTGTTTTACCAACACCAGGTTCACCGATCAGCACCGGATTATTTTTGGTCTTTCGTGAAAGGATACGGACTACGTTACGGATCTCGCTGTCACGGCCGATGACCGGATCCAGCTTCTGATCTCTGGCACGTTCTACCAGATCGTAACCATATTTCTGTAATGTATCGTAAGTTGCCTCCGGGTTGTCGCTTACCACTCTCTGATTGCCTCTTACAGTGGAAAGTGCCTGAAGGAACTTTTCTCTGGTAATACCATAGGTCTTAAACAGGTCCTTCATTTCCTTAGAAGGCTGTTTTAACAGAGCCAGGAAAAGATGTTCTACGGAAACATATTCATCTCCCATGGCCTTGGCTTCATCTTCTGCATTGATCAGGACTTTGTTTAAGTCATTGCTGATATACAGCTGTCCGCCACCGCTTACCTTGGTCAGTTTCTCTATGGCCTGCTTTGCCTCGTTTTTAAACATGTCGCCCTGAATGCCCATCTTTGTGATCAGCTTCATGATCAGGCTGTCATCTAACGTCAGCAGGCTGTACAGCAGATGCGGCTGGTCGATCTGCTGGTTTCCATATTCATATGCCAGCTTTTCGCAGTTCTGAACTGCTTCCATTGATTTCTGTGTAAATTTATTGATATTCATATGCCCACTCCCCTTTCCGGAACAGTGTGTTTGTTATCTTGTTTTTTGTTCTATGTGTACTATAACACTTGTTGTTAGCACTGTCAAGAGTCGAGTGCTAATTTTTTGTAAAAAGTTTTTTTATTAAAAAATCCCCCGTCTATTTCATAAGACGAGGGGTAATATTATAAGTTGATCTGTTTTTATTTTAATCTACATTCATTTCTACACTGCTTTCGGCTGCAGTCTGCCCATTTTTCCACGGTCCTCTTCTGTAGAACATAATGGATAATGTTGTTGCAACACACCAGCCTACCGGCCATGCGCACCAGATACCTGTTGCTCCCAGTGCTGTCTTAGAGAATACAAAGGCAAGTACAACACGAAGGATCAGGTCTGTAAAGGTTGCTACCATAAAGTTCTTCATCAGTCCGGCACCTCTTAAGATACCATCTGCTACCAGCTTTGCAGAAACTACAAAGTAGAACGGAGAAAGGATCTTTAAGTAAATGATACCTGTATGCATTGCCAGTTCTGTAGGCTCGTCCATAAAGAGCTTTAAGACAATGTTTCCGCCGAAGAAGTACAGTAAAAACAGGGGCAGACTTAACATCCATACCATTTTAACACCGGCACGGAAGCCTTCTTTGATACGTGGCATTTTTCTTGCGCCCAGGTTCTGTGCTGCGTAGTTGGAAATACCATTTCCAAGTGTGGTGAAAGAAGTGATGACCAGGTTATTTAACTTGACAGCCGCTGAGTAACCTGCCATAACAGGGGCTCCAAATCCGTTGATGATACTCTGGATCACAATGTTTCCAAGAGAGATAAAACTCTGCTGTAAGGTACTTGGCACTGCGATCACTACGATCTGCATTAAGATCTTTTTATCGAAAAATGGTGCTTTTTCTTTTCCTTCGATCTTTGCAAGTCTGCGGAAGATAACTACCATTGCAAGGATACAGCTGATACCCTGACAGAGGAAGGTTGCCCATGCAACACCTGCAACACCCATGTTAAATCCTTTTACAAACCAGATATCTACTGCGATATTGGAAGTAGAGGAAGCAGCCAGGAAATAGAACGGTGTCTTGGAGTCTCCCAGTGCAGAGAAAATACCGGTTGCAATATTATAATAGAACACGAACGGCAGGCCCCATGCATAAATATCCAGTACAGTTTGGAGTCTGCAAATACTTCATCCGGAGTACGGATCAGTTTTAACAATGCTTCGGATCCCAGGATACCGATCAGCATCAGGCACACGCATACAAAGGCGCTGAAAATGCAGGCTGTATAAACAGCTGTTTTCATTCCCTTAAAATCTTTTGCGCCAAACAGCTTTGATACAACTACAGAGCATCCCATATTGCAGCCAAATGCAAAGGCAATGAAGATCAATGTAATCTCATAACTGTTTCCTACTGCCGCCAGGGCATTTTCACCGATAAATTTTCCTGCTACCAGGCTGTCTGCGATGTTGTATAACTGCTGGAAGATAATACTTCCAAACAACGGCAGACAAAATTGCCAGAGCACCTTTTCAGGATTTCCTACTGTCAGATCCTTATTCATTTTCCATTTCCCCCATTCCCCTTAAGCCATCAATGATCACATCCACGCAGCCATCAATTCCAAGTTTACTGCTGGATAACATCATGTCATAGCTTTCTGACTGTCCCCATTCAGTCTCGGAATAAAACTCATAAAAATGTTTTCTCATTCTGTTCATATGTTTGATCCTGTGGACCGCTTCTTTTTCACTGATCTGGTTTCGCTTCATAACACGCTTGACTGTACTCTCTTTATCTGAATAAATAAATACAGACAGTCTGTTCTCCTTCGGGATCATGGAAGCAGCACAGCGACCAATGATCACACATGGACCCTGTTTTGCGATCTTTTCGATCACTTCTTTCTCTGCATTGAATGTCACCTGGCTCTCTGAATAGAAAGTATTGCCAATGCTTGCAATATCCGCATAAGGATTTCCACTTAAAAACTGAATACTGTTGATCGGTGACTCTTCTGTTTTGGAAATAAAATCTGTGCTTAACCCGGACTCCAGCGCCGCTTTCTTGATCAGCAGCTTATCGTAACAGGGAATTCCCAGTTTTCTTGCCAGCTTTTCACCGACCTCACGGCCACCACTTCCATATTGTCTTCCAATACAAATAATGCCCTTCATGTGATCCACTTCTTTCTTATTTATTTTAATTAATGTTGTTGAATGAATATTGAATGTTGTTTTTTGACGTCGGCTGTATTATAATCCGTAACAAGATATATGTAAAATATTAAAAATGTAATTTAGATATGTGTTTTTGATATAATGAGCGCCATGAAAAACAAGCGCCGCCAAAGGCGGCATTTGTTTTTCACAAGCCATTAACGAAGGTTCCGCCTGCGAATGCAGGCAGTAAAGCGCGTCAGCGCGGGGAACCTGAGTATACAAGTGTATATATGGGGGAAAACCAAAATGGACATCAGCTACGATTATTACCGTACCTTTTACTATGTTGCAAAATACAAAAGCTTTACAGGGGCTGCGGAAGCACTGCTGAACAGTCAGCCAAACATTACCCGGACCATGAAAAAACTGGAAAAAGAGCTGGGATGTACTTTATTTGTACGCCAGAGACACGGTATTGCACTTACTCCGGAGGGCGAAAAGCTGTATGCCCATATTTCCGTTGCTTTTGAACATATTTCCTATGGGGAACAAGAGATTGCCAGGGATAAAAGCCTGCAGTCCGGTATCGTTACCATTGCAGCCAGCGAGATCGCCCTCCACTGTATCCTTCTTCCCACCCTGAAAAAATTCCGCAACACCTATCCAGGCATCCACATCCGTATCCTGACCCATTCCACTCCCCAGGCCATGGATATGTTAAAAAGGGGACTGGCAGATTTTGCCATTGTAACAGAACCTTTTGAATTTATATCCGGATTTTCTTTCCGTATTCTCAGAAGTATCCAGGAAGTGCCTGTGTGCAGCAGTGTTTTTTCCCTTTCTACCGGAACGTCCCTTACAGACGAGCAGATCAAAAAATATCCCATCATCGGTCTTGGTGAAAAGACAAGTTCCTTTGCCTTTTACTCCGACTATTTTAACAGAAGGGGCGGTACCTTTGCCCCGGAGATCGAAGCAGCGACTGCTGACCAGATCCTGCCTATGGTACAGTCTGACCTTGGGATCGGTTTTGTTCCAACGGATTTTCTGGAAAAAGAAAATATGGAAAATCTGATCATTTTAAATATGGAACCGCCGATTCCCAAGCGAAATATCTGTATGATAAAAAGAAAGTATGAGTCCCTCAGCATTGCTGCTGCAGAACTGGAGAAAATGATCCTGAATAATAATAGTAATAATAAGAGAAATTAAAAACAGTACCCCGGAACCATCCTGATCTAGATGATCCCGGGATACTGTTTTTATAAGTTGTTCTTTTTATTTTTGTAGATTATTCTACGCCCTGTGCTGCAACCGTCTTATCGGTCAGTGTACCATCATAGATCACTGTTACCTTGTCACCAACGCTGATACCGTCAAACATTCCTTCTGTTCCTACAAAAGAAAACAGGGTATTTTCCGGATCTGCAGTATCCAGAACAATATGATCTGCCTCAACTTCTGCTACTGTACCGGTTAAAGTTTTCTTCTTTGCTTCTTCTGTATCTTTTGCATCAGCTGTTACAATGCGGGTCGCTACTGCTGCGTCATCTGGATCTTCCAGATCACCGTAGTAAGTTACTTCTGCTTCTGCGCCAGCTTTGATACCGTCTTTTGTTACCTTCTGGGCGATCAGTGCATTCAGTGTATAGGTTCCTTCTTCTGTCTTTAAGGTAATGGTGCTGTCATCTGCACTTTCAATAGTTCCTTCTACTACCAGATCTTCCTGATCTGCCTCTTCTTCCCTTGCAACCTCAGCTGCGGAAGTCATGATCTCTACTGAAGTTGCCTTTGTAACATCACTGCTTAATTCACCGGCAAAACCTACGTTTACTTCATCGCCTTCGCCGATCTCATCTGCACCTGTTATCTCTGCATCTGAAATATCAAATTTTGCGGTATTACCTCCATCTTCAGAAACAGTGATCACATTATCTTCTACCAGGCTGACAAAGCCATAGTAATAATCTTCTTCTACTTCTTCATCAGAAGTCGCTTCTGTACTTTCTACTTCCTGTGCTGTGGTAGATTCTGTATCTGCTTTTTTAGAAGAACAAGCGGTAATTCCCAGTGCAACTGCCAGAAACGCAACTGCTAAATACTGTTTTTTCATAAAAATCTCTCCTCTCTCTGCCGCCTGTGGACTAACTTTTTGCGGCACGATACATCTTACTACGAAAGCTGTGTTTTTACTATGTATTTTTTATGAATTTTTCCTTAAATGTGTTTTTGGGGATTTTTAAGATCTGTCTTTTCTGGATCTCCTTTTCATGACCACTAAAAGGATCAGTCCTATGAAAAGCCCAAGTATACCGATCGCCACTGTGATCATAAGGCCGGTGCGGACCAGATACCAGAAGGGTCCCTGTCTTTTGACCGGACTGTCATTCTTTTCCGTATGATCTTCTTTTATCTCCATGGTCGTTTCTTCCTCTGTCATTTTTGCAGGTTCTTCCAGCTGATAGATCACATGAAGTTCATAATAATCCGGCTCTTTCCATTTTACTTCCCCTTCATACAGCACTTCATAATCCTGTAAAAGCCGTTTTCCAAGTGCCAGCGCCTCCCTGCAGATCTGCCCGTTTTCATCTGAAAATGGTTCTCCGTTCCATACTAAAGAGGTGATCCGGTAATCATCTTTAGAAAGTCCCAGGTCTTCTAAGATCCGGTCACCTGCCTCTGCTGTTTTTTCAAGAAGCTGGTCTTCCCCTGCCGGTATCACAAGATCTCCCAATTCATATTCATCTGCCCCATAGGAATAAAATGTAACAGGTACTGAAAAATCTTCCTTCCACTGCTTCCCTGTGATCTCTACATTTTTTCTGTATAAGTTTCCGGAAAGCAGGATCCATCCGGGATCTGTTTCATCTGCCAGAATGATTTCAGGAACCTCCTCTGCAGCTTCCACCTTGGGATATTCCACCCGTTTTTCCAGGGTACGGGTAATCTCTTCCCCTTCTTTTTCCTGTAATTCCCAGTGTTTTAATTCATAGCGGATCCCATTTTCATCTTCATACTCTTTTTCAGGTTCTGACAGTTCTCTGACTTCTTCAATTGTAAGTTTCTCTGTAAAAGTCAGCTCTGTCTGTGCCATGACGCTAAGACCTGCGACCATACTGGTAAAAATTCCTGTAGCAAGAAATGCCAGCCCCTTCAAATACCATTTTCCCCATGTTCTGTTTTTCTCTTTCATACCTTCTCCTTCACAATATTTACGTAAGACCTGTGGTTCAGTTTCTGTATTTAATTGTCAAGGTTCGGTTTTCAATGGATTTTTAATGATTTCATGAAGCCTGTTATAGCTGTGATATGGGAGATCTGAATGTCTCCTGAATGTTTCATGGAGCTGTTAAAAACAGCTGTAGGTTTATTATAAAAAAGGGAGGGGATTTTGTCAAATACATCTGGCAAATATCCCCTCTCCTTGATGGATCATTTTTAATTATTAACGGAACTGGCTGTATTTATGTCCTGCTGACATTCCGCCTCTGGCTGCTGCCAGTTCGCTGACTGTAACTAACTGATATCCTCTGGCTGTCAGTTCCGGGATCAGTACTACGGCTGCGTCTGCAGTAGCATCGTAAATATCATGCATTAAAATAATATCGCCATCTTTTACCTGGCTTAAAACGTTATTGATGGTCCTCTGTGCATTTCTGTGCTGCCAGTCTCTTGTATCAATGGACCACATGATCGCCGGCATTCCCATAGAACCAAGAACGGAAAGGGAATGGGCATCTACATAGCCGCCTGGCGGACGCATTACAACCGGTGATACACCGCAGACTGCTGCGACTTTCTGGTTTACAGCACTTACCTGGCTTACAATGCCGTCACTGCTCAGTTTGGATATGTATTTATGGTCATTGGTGTGATTTGCAACCTCACAGCCCTGGGCTACCATACGGCGGATCACATCCCCGTTGTGTGGAACATTGGTTCCTACCATAAAGAATGTAGCTCTTCCTCCATACTGGCTTAAACTGTCTAAGATGCGGTTTGTAACAGAGGCTCTTGGACCATCATCAAAAGTCAGGGCGATCATAGGCTTTGACGGATCTACTGTTGAAGAAGCTGTCTCTGCAGGCGCTCCTGCATCTTTTGCTGTAATAGATGCCTTGATGCCATCAACTCTCAGTCCTGCTCCTTCGGTTCCTGCTGTTGCACCATTTACTGCCCAGTCTGTCCAGGAACCGTTCTGGTATACCTTATAGTACAGATCATAGGAAGCTGCCGAAGAACCGGTCAGTTCCATGGCAATGGCTTCCAACGGCTTTTCTGCTGATGCCCCGCCGTTTTCTACGCCGTCTGCTTTCCAGTCAAGCCAGCCGGTACCGCTTAAATTTACTTTGTAACGGACGCCGATCTGTGCTCCTGATGGAATATTGATCAGATTAGCTTTCATAGATGTGACCCATGACTCTGATGAGGCTGACAGTGCCTGGTTATCTGCTGCCGGATTGCTCCAGCCCTGATTTCTGAAATATACACTGTAGTTGACCTGAAGTGGGGTATCTGTATTCTGTCCTGTTTCTCCGGAAGTCTCCTGTGTATCATCTACGGTTACAGTACCTATATCCTGCTTTACCTCTCCCGGTCCCCCGGTCTGGGACGCAGTCTTTGCCGCACCAATACCGGTAGTTCCTGCCAGTACTGTCATTCCCTGGGCAGTAAAGATCATTCCTGCTGCCATAAGGACCGCAAGAACCCTGCTTTTCATTTTTCTCATTCTCTTCTCCTTTTAACCAAATACTCTTTCACACAGCATCACGTATTCTTCATAATAAATGTGGCCTTTAAATTCTTTCAGAGCCTCTGCCACGCCTTTGTAATACCAGCCTTGCATCTCTTTGTCTTTCTGGTTGAAACGCTGCCACACTTCATCTCCCAGAACAAGATAATCTCTGGCTGTACTGCGGATATTGCTTAATTTGTCCGCAAGAGCCAGGATCTTTTCATCCCTGGTTGCCGTTTTCAAGCGTTCTACGGTTGCACCTTTACGTTCAACCCAGCTTTTTGATTTATCTTCGCTTTCCCCGTCTACCAGAAATGCCACCCTGGGGCCGAACTTTTCTTCCAGTTCTTCTCTTGTAACCCCGGCGTCCTCTATTACATCGTGAAGAAGGGCCGCAGCTATCATCTCCGGTTCATCTGTAAATGCCGTTACGATGGCCGCAGTTTCCATCGGATGCGTAATATAAGGGATCTCCGTTCCCTTTCTGAAAACGCCCTGATGAGCCCGATCTGCAAATTCAGCCGCCTCTTTTATCATATTGTGCTCTACCTCTTTTCCCCCATGTTCAGTTGGCCTCTCTGATACCAGATTGCTACGTGCTTTTGACCCTGGTATCATCATACCATACCCGGACATTATTTTGAAGTTGTATTTTATTGTCACTTTCGTAAGACTTTCTCAATGAATAATTCCTTGTAAGTAAACTGTTTTTCTGCTATGCTATAGAGAGTTTTTAACAAAGGAGGAAATGGTAATGGAACACCATTCATCATACAGCGCACCAAGAAGCAGCCGTGGTTCAGAACATACCCGCCCTGCTGCTTCCCGTCCAAGTCAGAGACGCAGCCGCAGTCCAAAGAAAGGCAGCAGTTTCGGACATATTTTACTATGTTACATACTTCCATTTTTAGCAGTCAATCTGGCGATCTTTTTTATTGTCACGGCTACACCGAAAATTGAAATGACAATCAGCGATACTACCGATTATAAAACGCTGGATGTAAGCTTTAAGGTCCACTCTCTTCTTCCTTTAAAGAAGATGACAACGACTCTGGAGTCCCAGCCAATTGAATTCCAGAAAGAAAAAGGCGTTTATCATGCAGTCCTGACAAACAATGGTACTCTGGAAGTCTACGTATTAAGTTTGAACGGTATGCAGGCCCAGGATATCGAACATATTGCTGTACTGGACGATACACCGCCTTCCTTTGATGAAGAAAGTGTTGTAATAGAAAACGGTACACTTACCATAACAATAGAAGACAGTATCTCCGGCATTAATTATGACTCCCTCTATGCTACCGATGATGCAGGAACCAAGATCCTTCCTGACAGCTACGATAAGGAAAACGGGGAAGTCACCTTTAAACTGGAAGAAGGTTCCCTTACTGTCTATGTAGAAGATATGGCAGGAAACCCAAATCAGGCTTCCTTCTCTCTCAGCCAGTCCGGAATTGATACCGAAGACCGGGAAAGCAAGTTCCCGACAGACGGAAAGAATGGTACGAACGGAACTACAGCAACAGAAACTGAGAACGAAACCAAAGCCTCTGAAACTAAGTCTTCCGAGACAAAGGCTTCTGAGACAAAATCTTCCAGCACCAGCAGTACCAAAGCACAAACAAAGGCTGAGACGAAAGCATCATCTGCAGCTAAGTCTACTACTGCAGCTGCAAAATCCACTACTGCGGCTGCCAAATCTACTACCGCAGCCAAGTCCACCACTGCAGCTGCTAAGTCTACTACTGCGGCTGCTAAGTCCACTACCGCAGCAGCGAAATCTACCACTGCGGCTGCCAAGTCCACTACTGCAGCAACCACAGAAGCAGCGAAATCTACTACTGCAGCAGCACATGAACCATCTACAGCGGAAGCACCTGCTACCATTGCTCCGTTAAATTAACAAATAATAAACAACAAAAAGCTGACCGATCTTCTTATTTTTCAAAGAATTTCTGTCAGCTTTTATTTTTATGATACTATTCAGTCATGGCCGAACTGCAAGTATTTTACCATCCTTCCGCTACGATCTCATCAATAATATCCACGTATTCTGCACAGTATTTTTCATATAACGGCATAACTGCCTGCTGGAACCGCAGTTTTTCTTCCGGTGAAAGCTGGGTGATCACACAGCCTTTTGTTTCTACGCGCTGTCTGGATATAGACTCTCTCGCTTTCCACTGGCTTCTTTCATACCATGCTGACTCCTGGGCACATTCCCGGATGATCTCCCTGTATTCTTCCGGAAGTTTGTTCCAGGTATAAGTAGAAGCGATCTGAACTTCCGGCACACGGCTGTGTTCATCTACTGTAAAATATTTTGCCACTTCGTAATGCCCTGCAGACTCATAGGATGGCCAGTTATTCTCTGCTCCGTCTACTTTTCCAGTCTGAAGTCCGGAATATACTTCCCCATAGATCATAGGAACCGGAACAGCTCCTAAAGCCCGGACTGTATCACTCATCAATTCCGACTCCTGAACACGGATCGTCATTCCTTTTATATCTTCCAGTTTTTCAATGGGTTTTATGGAATTATAAAAACTTCTGGCACCTGCATCATACCATGAAAGCGCAATCAGACCGGAACCATCAAAAGAATTAAGGAAATCATCTCCAATAGGACCTTCCAGTACTTTCCACATGTGATCTGCGCCTGTATACAAATAGGGCATCTGAAGTACATTTAACTTGGGAATGTACTCTGCTACCGTAGAAATGGATACTCTGGCAAAATCAATACCACCAAACTGCAACTGTTCAATGACAGATTTTTCATCTCCCAGGCTTCCGCCTGCATTGACCAGTATCTCAACTTTGCCTTCGGTTTTTTCTTTTACCAGCTCCGCAAACTTATCTGCACCCTGGGTCGTCGGATAATCTTCCGCCTGGTTTTCCGCATAGGTCAGTACAAAATCCGGTTCCGTTTCCTTTTCTTTTCCTTGAAATACCCCGGCACAGCCGCTTAAAATAAGCGCAGCTGCCCACAGACAGAATATCTTCTTTTTTATCATTGTTTCCTCCTGATCTTGTGACTGCTGCGTTTCCTTTTATTTTGACTTTACCTGGATCTGAGACTGCTTTTTCATCAGCCAGTCATAAAAAGTTGCTTTATCTTCTCCGATGACACGGTCTGTAAGTAAATATCCATGGGATGGATCTGTAAAAATGATGGCCATCCCCGGCAGCTTTGCGATCCTTACCATTTTTCTCCACGGGATCTTATCGTAAGTATTTCCCACTTTTACCTGGATCCCAACATCATCCAGACGGATCTCTGTGTCCTCCCCGGAACCGGATGCCAGTTTTCCTGCACTGAGATAAACAGCCAGCGGCTGAAGGATTGGAAAAAGGCAGCAGCCTAAAACCATACAGATACGGAATACGGTTCCCGAAGACTCCCATTTTGCACAAGTAAGAGCTATAAGAGCTGCTGTAAAAACAAGGTTTACCATGCCGGTCATGGAATGGTAGATGAAATACATGGACATTTTCCAGTATTCACCTCTGGTTGTTTTATAACGGTATTGGTACATGAATTGGTCCCCCTTGAATGTGCGTATACACTCACGAACCCCGCGCATTCGCACTCTACTGCCTGCTGACGCAGGCGGTTCGTTCGTTAATGGCTTGAAAAAAACAAATGTCTGCTTCGCAGCCGCTTGTTTTTCCCTGTGCTCATTACATTATAGCATAAAAGGGGATGTCCACGACACCCCCTTTATTTTTATATGTACTACACTTTTATCAAACTTCTGTCATTCTATCAATGTGCAAATACACTTGGAAGCCATAAGCTGATTCCTGGTACGAAGGTGATCAGCAGCAGGGTAATGATCATGCACAGATAGAATGGTAATGTTGCTTTTACAACCTTTTCCATCGGGATCTTTGCAACAGCAGAACCGATGAAAAGTACAGCACCTACAGGAGGTGTCAGAAGTCCGATACCACAGTTAAGGACAACCATGATACCAAACTGGATCGGGTCAATACCAATAGATGTTGCGATCGGCAGAAGGATAGGAGTTGCGATCAGGATGATCGGAGCCATATCCATAATGCAGCCTAATACCAGAAGGATCAGGTTTAATAACAGAGCGATCAGGATTGGGTTATCAGTCAGTCCAACAATAGCCTGAGCTGCCAGATCCGGTACGTGAAGTCTTGTAAGGCAGTAACCGAAGATACTGGAGGTTGCGATCAGGATCAGTACGATAGAAAGAGTATCTACACACTCGCCCAGGACTCTCCAAACACCTTTCCAGTCAAGACCTTTGTAGATAAATACGCTGACGATCAAGCTGTAGATAACTGCAACTGCTGCAGACTCAGTAGCTGTGAACACACCGCCTACAACGCCGAACACTACGATCAGAACGGCTGCTAATGCCCAGAAGGAAACGCTTAACTGCTTTAACAGGTTCTTCATGCTGAACTTGTCGCCCTTTGGATAGTTGCGCTTTACAGAAATAATGTAAGAACCAACCATCAGGGATGCTGCTAAAAGAGCTCCCGGAACATAACCCGCAAGGAATAAGCTTCCTACGGAAATACCACCTGCTGTGGTAGCATAAATAACCATGTTGTGGCTAGGTGGAACCAGAAGTCCCTCACAGGAAGAAGTAATAGTAACTGCAGTAGAGAAGTCACCGTCATATCCCTGGTCAACCATCATAGGGATCAGAATAGATCCTAAGGAAGCAGTATCTGCAGATGCAGAACCGGAAATACCACCAAAGAAATAAGATGCAACGATGTTTACCATTGCCATACCGCCTCGCATCCAGCCTACGCAGGCATTTGCCAGAGCGATCAGTTTTTCAGAAATACCACCGGAACCCATCAGGCATCCCATTGTGATAAAGAAAGGTACTGCCATTAAGCTGAAAGAGCTGATACCTTTTACCATCTGCTGACAGATGGTAGTCAGAGGAAGCCCCTGGGCCATCAGACAGAATACAGAAGAAAGAGCTACTGCGTACGCAATCGGGAAACGCAGCATGATCATAAGGAAGAAGCTTCCCAGTAATATAAGAATTGCCATGCTATTTACATCCATACTACTTCTCCTCCTTTACATAAAAGCTTCTGATATGATTGTACAGTGCTTCGATCTCGAAAATGATCATCGCAACACCTGCTAACGGAACCGGCAGATACATCCAGAAACGGGATACTCCAGGCATACTTACATAAGTACCCTTTGAACCGATACCGGAAGCATAAGTCCAGCCTACAGTCAGCATGATGACAGCCAGTACTAAAACAGCTACATCAGCAAGGATATCCAGGGATTTAACCAGCTTCTTTGGCAGATAGCTGTCAAGAGCGGTCATACGGATATGAGCACCGCGGCGGATTGCCAGAGCTGCGGAAAGCACAGCCATATAAGCCATACAGGAAAGAACTACTTCTTCAGACCATGCCGGATCTGGAATAAATGAGATATAACGTCCTGCAACGGACATACTGGTAATAGCGATATCAACTACAAGCAAAAGCTTGCAGATAAATAATACAAATTTATATACCGCATCATACAAAGGACGGATCTTATCGATCTTTTCAAAAATTGAAGGCATTCTTCAGTCCCCTTTCTTAATTAAAAGCGCAGGAGAGACGCGCTCCCCTGCGCCTAATACACCATTTCCCTATTTAACTGGCTGACTCAGATTATTTTGCCATATCAAGGATCTGCTGATACAGTTCTGCGTTATCCTTTGTAGAGGACTCGATAATGTCCTTGCAAGCTTCCTGCCATGGAGTCTTATCTTCTACTTCTACAACGTTTACGCCATTTGCCTTTAACTCATCCAGAACTTTGTTCTCTGCTTCTTCAGAGATCTTACGGTTGAATTCAGATGCATACTTTCCAGCTTCGGTCAGAACATCCTGCTGCTCTGGAGTTAATTTATCCCAAGCGTCATCTGTGATGATAACCTGGATAGCACCTAAGGTATGTCCATCAAGGATCAGGTTAGGAGCAACTTCTGGGAATGCGTTGGACTGATAGTTTGCGATTGGCTGCTCAGCACCGTCAACAACGCCGGTCTGCAGTGCGGAGTACAGTTCGTTGAAGGAAACAACAGTTGCGTTTGCGCCAAGTCCAGCTACCATACCGTTCATGATCGGGTCGTTAGAAACACGAAGCTTCATTCCCTTTAAGTCTTCCAGACCATTTACTGGCTTAACAGTGAAGAAATGACGGAAACCTTCTTCTCCGTAGAACAGACCTCTTACGCCCAGTCCGTTGTCATGCGGTTCCATTAAGAACTCTGGAGCCAGTTCGCTATCTGCAAATTTCCAGAAATGTTCACGGTTTACAAATGTATAAGGTACAGACAGAAGTACGGACTTCTCTGCGCCGTAGCTTGTCAGAGCGAATGCGGAGATACGGGACATATCAATGGTTCCGCCACCACCAAGCATGGTATCCAGAACGTCGTTCTCAGAACCAAGAACACCACTTGCCTGCAGGTCTACAGTGATAGATCCGCCGGACAGCTCTTCTACTTTCTCTTTGAATGCTGTATCAGTCTGTCCAACGATAGTATCCAGTGGATTAACCTCTGCCATTACCAGAGTAACTGCAGGTCCTACAGGCTCCCCAGCTGCTGCAGACTCTCCTTTGGATTCCTCTTTTGCTTCTGCTGCTGTGGTCGCTTCCTCCTTAGCTGCCTCAGTAGCTGCTGCTGTAGTAGTTGTTTCTGGGGATTTTAATCCGCATCCTGCCAGTGATCCGGCTACCATAGCTGTGCAAAGTGCTGCGCTTAACCATCTTTTTTTCATTTTGTTTACCCTCCTGTTAATACGTTTTTCACATATTGTTTATGTTTTTTTACGCTTTCTTTATGCTGATTTCATTATAAGGGTAAAATCTTGTTCTGACCATGGTAAATTTTTGATAATCCTAGTATGATTTTGACCTATACCGTAATTTTTTGTTATAATTCAGCCATGCGCTGGCTTGGAGATTATTTTTCCCGGAACACAGTATTTCGATACTCTGAAGGACTCTGCCCTGTGATCCTTCTAAACACTTTTGTAAAATAATTAGAGTCTTCGTATCCTACTGACTTTCCTATATCCTTAATATTGACGGTAGGTTCTTCTAACATTTTTTTCGCCATGGAAACACGGTATTCTGTAAGATACGCTGTAAAATTCTGTCCAAAACTCCGCTTGAAAAGCCGGCAGAAATAAGGCTCTGAATAATTCATCTTGTCAGCCAGATCCTGTACAGAAAGATCATACATGTAATTTTCACGGATATAGTCCCGTATGATCTCTGTTACTTTATTCATGCGCAGATTTTCACCTGCATCATCTTCTGCCAGTTCTTCCAGATCGTCCCGTTTTTCTTCCTCGGATACCTCTTCTGTCTTTTCTTTCTGAAAATCTTTTTCTTCTCCCGCCATTCGCATGGCTTCTTCCAGTACCAGCATCAATTCTTTTTCATCCCAGGGTTTTAAAAGATAATCTAACGCCCTGACTGTGATTGCCTTCTTGGCATAGGCAAATTCATCAAAAGCTGTAAGAAAGATAATACAGCATTTTTTATCCTTCTCCCTTATCCGCTCTGCTGCCTGGATTCCGTTGATACCTGGCATTTCAATATCCAGTATGGCGATCTGGATCTTTTCTTTTTCATATATTTCCAGTGCTTCTCTTCCGTTTTCTGCCTGGAAGATCTCACACTGCCCCTTCAGGTTCTGGCTTAATGTTTTAAAAAGAACCTTTCTCTCGATCATTTCATCATCTGCGATCAGCAGTCGGTACATATACTTCTTCCCCCTGTTTTTCTTCTCCCTGCGGTATCATCAATTGTATCACTGTTCCTTTTCCTTCCCGGCTGTAGATCCGCAGATCTCCCTTTTGGTACATCATATGGACACGCTTATAAATATTTCCAAGCCCGATCCCAATCTTTGCCGTGCGGTGTTCTTTCATTGCTGCAGCAACTTCTTCGCACCGCTCCTGACTCATACCAAGGCCGGTATCTGCCACTGAAAGGATCAGCATACGGTCCTTTTTCCAGATCCGGATATGGAGGATACCTCCCGTTTCTTTTTTAGAAAGACCATGAACCACCGCATTTTCTACAAGAGGCTGCAGGGACAGGGACGGAATGATCACGTCTGCCGCATCCGTCTCCAGGCTCAGACGGTATTTGATCCTGCTTCCAAAACGCATTTTCTGAAGATACATATAGTCATTTACGATCTTTAACTCCCGGTCTAATGTTACAGTCTGCTCCCTTGTTTTCAGGTTATAGCGGAACAGATTTCCCAGACTTAAGATCATCTTTTCCGTATCCACAGCATCTTCCAGTTTTGCGGTACATGCGATCATATTCAGGGTATTAAAGAGAAAATGGGGATTGATCTGGCTTTTTAACAGTTCCAGCCTTGCGCTTCCTAACTGTTTTTCCATTTCACTGCGCTCTAATTCCTCTTTGTGGAGCAGCTCCTGCATTTTGTTATTTTCTTTCATGGTGGCAATATAGCCCTTGGTACTGTGTTTCATTACATTGAAAGCTGTGACCAATTCTCCCATTTCATCTTTATTTTCTATGATCAGGTCCGGCTCATCAAAGTCATTGGCAGCTATCTTTCTGGTACTTGCAGCCAAAGATACAATGGGTTTTGCAACGGAATTTGAAAGAATTCTTGTCAGCCAGATCGCTATGATCATAAGTGCGATGGAAATGGCCACAATAATATACGGAATATTAGAAAACATTGCTGCTTCTTTCTGATACTCTTCTGTTCCTTCTGCCATGGTTATCTGCACCAGACGGCCGGTATATCCCTGGAGGTACTCCTGCATTTTGTATACGTAATACAGTTCGTCTACAAATTCACTGCCTGTTTTATTTCCTTCCGCTACGTCATCACGATAAACTTTGTAACCTTCATAGGCATTTCTTATGTTCCATGTCCTGGCACTGCGCTCTTTTCCAATCCTTCTGTACTCAGAAGGCAGTGACCACAGGCAACGTTCTGTTCTTACACATGCCACCCTGTAAGTATCCCGGCTTTCCTGGTCTGCATTTCGCACATAATGCTCAAAAGCTCTGATTTCCTGATCCAGTGCCTCCTGAAAGTCATTGCAACGGGAGTTGTCATTCAAAATTCCTCCAAAGCTTCCCAGGGATACGTTGGTGATCCACACATTAAAAGAAGCGGAAAGAGCCATGATCAAAATGACCATGGCTGCAAAAATTCCTATTTTTCTTTTTATGGAGATCGTCATCCATAGCTTTCTCAGAGAAGGACGCATGATAACCTCCTGTTGTAATTCTTATGTCAGTTTCTTTATGTCTTTTGTAGCTTTTTAGCGTTTTTTATTACGGCCTCTTTTTTTGGCTGCTCTGAGTGCTGCTTTTTTTGCTGCAGCTGAGGTTGGAGCCGGGGCTGCGGGTGCTGGAGATGGAGCTGGCTCTGGTTTTGTAACTGCTGAAGCAGGAGTTGTTACTGGCTCTGCAATCGGATCTGCAGGTGCTAAAACTGGTACTGGTTCAGGCTTTGCTGTTTCCAGTTTCTTTGGTTCTTCTTTTGCAGTTGCCAGCTTTTTCGGCTCTTCTTTTTTTGTTTCCAGCTTGTGAGCTTCTGTCTTGGCAGTTGCTAACTTCTTTGGCTCTTCCTTTTTAGTCTCCAGTTTGTGGGGCTCTGTTTTAGCGGTCGCAAGCTTTTTTGGCTCTTCTTTCTTCTCTGCCGTCAGTTTTTTGGGTTCTGTTTTCTTTGTAGCTAACTTTTTCGGCTCTTCTTTTTTCTCCGTAGTCAGCTTCTTCGGTTCTTCCTTCTTTGTTGCCAGCTTCTTTGGCTCTGCCTTCTTTGTGGTCAGTCTCTTCGGGCTTTCCTTCTTCTCCTCTGGTGTGCAGGAGAATACCATAAAGCTCATTGGCGGGATATGGATCTCAATGGAGTTCTCTCTTTCATCCCATTCTATCTTCTTGGATGCTTTCACACGGCTGTTGGTACGGCCTTCGCCGCCAAATTCTTTTGCATCACTGTTGAAGATCTCTTTATATTTTCCTGCAAATGGTACGCCCAGGCGGAATTTCTCATGATCCATATTATCAAAGTTACATACACAGAGCAGAGTTTCTTCTTTGCCTCTGCGCAGGAACATGATCATGCTTTCCTCATGGTAGCTGCAGTTGATCCACTCAAAGCCTTCCGTATCAAAGTCCTGCTCATACAGTGCCGGATGGGCCTGATACAGCTTGTTTAACTCACGGACATAGGTCTGCATGTTCTTGTGCAGCGGATATTTTAACAGATCCCATTCCAGGGACGCATTTTCATTCCACTCATCGATCTGACCATAGTCCTGTCCCATAAATAACAGCTTCTTGCCTGGATGGGACATCATAAAGCCATAGGCAGCCCGCAGGTTTTCAGCCTTTGCCTCTAAAGTCTCTCCCGGCATCTTACCCATCATAGAGCCTTTTCCGTGAACGACTTCGTCATGGGAGAATACCAGGACAAAGTTTTCACTGTAGGCATAAAGCATGGAGAACGTCAACTCGCCATAGTTATTTTTACGGAAATATGGATCACAGCGCATGTAGTTGGTGAAATCGTTCATCCAGCCCATATTCCACTTATAATCAAAACCAAGTCCACCGTCTTTTGGATCACCGGTGATCATTGGCCATGCAGTAGACTCCTCTGCGATCAGCACCGCACCGTTCTTTCTGCCCTTGAATACAGTATTTAAGTGCTTTAAGAACTCTACAGCTTCCAGATTTTCATTTCCGCCGTAGATATTTGCCACCCATTCACCGTCATTTTTACCGTAATCCAGATACAGCATGGAAGCCACCGCGTCCATACGGATGCCGTCTGCGTGGTACTTCTCAGCCCAGAACAGTGCGTTGGCAATGAGGAAGTTAGATACTCCCGGACGGCCGTAGTTATAGATCAGTGTACCCCAGTGCGGATGAGCGCCCTTTCTTGGGTCTGCATGTTCATAGACGCAGGTTCCGTCAAAGCATGCCATTCCGAAAGCATCTCTCGGGAAATGGGCCGGTACCCAGTCTAAGATCACACCAATGCCCTGTTCATGCATATAGTCCATGAAGTACATGAAATCATCCGGTGTTCCATAGCGGCTGGTAGGAGCATAATAACCAGTTACCTGATATCCCCAGGAGCCGTCAAATGGGTGTTCCGCAATGCCCATCAGCTCCACATGGGTATAGCCCATATCTTTTACATACTCAGCCAGCTTTACAGCCAGTTCCCTGTAATTGTAGAACTCGGAGCCAATGATATCTTCCCCGTTTTCGTCCTTGGCAATCTCTTTTCGCATCCAGGAACCTAAATGGACTTCATAAATATTGAAAGGCTTGTCCTTTGTATCAGAAGCAGCCCGCTTGTCCATCCATTTTTTATCTTTCCACTGGTAATTGTTGATATCCCATACAATGGAAGCATTATTTGGACGCAGCTCTGCATAATTTCCATATGGGTCTGCCTTCATCATCGGCAGTCCTGCTCTGGTCTTGATCTCATATTTGTAAAGGCATCCTGCTTTCAGGCCCGGAATGAACAGCTCAAATACGCTGGCATCTCCTTCGCCTACTTTACGCATCTGGTGGCGTCTGCCGTCCCATAAGTTAAAGTCACCTACTACACTGACACGCATGGCACATGGAGCCCATACTGCAAAATAAACACCTTCTACTCCGTCAATGGTCATTGGATGAGCACCCATTTTCTCATAAATGTCGTAGTAGATACCTGCACCGAATTTCTTTAATTCATCTTCTGTAAACTGTGGTCCGAAAGAATAGGGATCGTGGATCTCTTCTTCGGTTCCATTATCATAAGTGACAAGTAAGGTATAATCTGTCACTGTTTTTCTTGGGATCAGTACAGCATAAAATCCTGCTTCATCTGCCAGCTCCATAGGGTATTTTTTCCCATTTCCTGTAAGCTTTACAGTGATCGCTGTTGCGGTAGGTATAAATGCCTGTATCAGTAAGCCTTCTTCTGTTGCATGTGGTCCTAACATTCTGTGAGGATCGGCTGACTCTGAATAGGTCAGTTCCTCAATCCCCGCCCAGTCCATAATATCATATAATTTCTGTTCCATCTGCGTGCCCCCTTTTAGCAAAAACAATGTTGTTTCTATTACAGCTGTTTCGCCCGTTCTGAAATATTCTGTCTGAAATTGATCACATCATGCTCATATTCTTCATCCATAAGAGGTGATGAGATCATAAAATCTGCACTTGCCTTATTGTTTGCAATGGGAATATCGTAAACCTGTGCAATACGCAGCAGTGCCTTTACATCCGGATCATGAGGCTGTGCTGTCAATGGGTCGGAGAAGAAGATCACGAAATCGATCTGTCCTTCTACGATCTTGGCGCCGATCTGCTGGTCGCCTCCCAATGGGCCGCTGTTATATCCCTTTACCGGAAGTCCGGTATAATCGGTGATCATTCTTGCAGTTGTTCCGGTTCCGCATAAGAAATGTTTCTCCAGAATGGATTTATGTTCCTTGCACCATTCCATTAATTCATGCTTTTTCTGATCATGGGCGATCAGGGCGATATTTTTCTGCTTCTTGATAGTCATTGGGACAAATTCCATTGTATGCATACCTCCTTATGTTGCCTGTCTCTTGTGTTGCTGTCCTAAATATATAGTATACAATTGCTCATTTATGATGATGCCGCCGTCAGGCAGCATACATGTTTATTCAACTACCGGATTGGTAAGTGTGCCGATCCCTTCAATGGTACATTCTACTACATCTCCAGGTTTTAAGAATTTTGGCGGTGTAAAGCCCATTCCTGCGCCTGCCGGTGTGCCGGTGGCAATGATGGTTCCAGGTTTTAATGTCATGCCTTTTGAAAGCTCACTGACGATGTGGTCAATACCAAAGATCAGCAGTTCTGTGTTGCTGTCCTGTCTCAGTTCCCCGTTGACACGGGACTGGATAGAAAGCTTTGGCGGATATGGGATATCTTCCACTGTGGTGATACATGGTCCCATTGGGAAAAATCCGTCTAAACTCTTTCCAAAATACCACTGGTTATGCTGGGTCTGAAGGGTTCTGGCACTGACGTCATTGATAATGGTGTAACCAAAGATGTAATTTTTTACCTCTTCTTCCGGTACATTTTTTGCTTCTTTTCCAATAATAACAGCCAATTCTACCTCATAATCCAGATCGGCTACAATGTCTGAATGGCTTTCAATGCCTTCGCCGTTTGCCACCGCCTCGTTTACACGCTTGGAGAAGTAAACGGCATAGGGACGTTCGCCTCCAAATGCCTCTTTCTTGTAGCGGGCAGACTCCTCTGCGTGAGCCATATAGTTGATACCCAGGCAGATCACATCCTGTTTCGGATTTGGGATCGGCGCCAGAAACTTTACTTCTTCAATAGGTGCCGCTCCTCTGATCTTATAAGGGTCCTGACCGGACACATATTCAAGCAGCTGTTTTTCTGACTCGCTGATCCCCTCGATCAGTTCCTGCATGGTCTTATAATCCATATCCAGGGAGCGAAGAGGATAGACCCATTTTCCGTCTCTGCTGATCACGCCCAGACCGCCTTTATGTTCCACTTCATATGTAACAAGCCTCATAACAGCCTCCTTATTTCATTTAGCAATTTCTTAATGCTTACTTTATCACATTTTTCGGATATTTTCCACCTTGCCACAAATGTTTTACATAATCTTAGAAAATTTAGCGGACAATTCAGACGTCATTTAAGCGGTTCCTGCGCTCATCATTTTGTAGATCTGAATAACTGCCGTTGGTGCCAGCGCACCTAAAACCACTGCCAGTAACTGTGAGCCTGTCAGATCCCCTGCGGCAAATACATCCTGAAGCTGAGGCACAAAAAGCACTGCACACATAAGGACTACACCTACAAACAATGCCATAACACACCAGAGATTGCTTCCTATTCCCAATGAAAGCAGGCTTTTTCTTCCCCTGCAGTTAAAACCATGGAACAGTCTTGCCAGAGTCAGAGTGGAAAATGCCATAGTACTGGCAATGGCTTCCCCGCCCTGGGAATATCCCATTTCCCATGCCCACATGGTTGCTGCACCAATAAGAAAACCCTGGAATAAGATCTTCCCTGCAAATGGAAAAGAAAGGATCCCTTCTTTTGGGTCTCTGGGAGGCTGGTTTAAAAGATCCCGGTCTGCCGGTTCCATACCTATGGCAATGGCAGGAAGGGAGTCTGTCAGCAGGTTGATAAACAGCAGATGCACCGGCGCAAAAGGCAATGGAAGCGCCTTGATAGATGTATACAGTACACAAAGGATCCCTGCCATATTTCCGGACAACAAAAACTGGATGGAATTTTTAATATTCCGATATACATTTCTTCCATTTGCCACTGCCTTGATAATCGTAGCAAAATTGTCATCTGTTAAGATCATGGCAGCGGCATCCCTTGAAACTTCTGTGCCTGCTTTTCCCATAGCGATCCCTATGTCCGCCTTTTTTAAGGCAGGAGCGTCATTTACCCCGTCTCCTGTCATAGCTGTAATGTGCCCTTTTTTCTGCCATGCTTCCACAATGCGGATCTTATGTTCCGGAGACACCCTGGCATATACGGAGATCTTTTCCAGTCTTTCCTGCAGCTGCTGATCGCTCATCTGATCCAGATCTGCTCCTGTAACAGCCAGATCACCAGCTGTAAAAATACCAATCTCCGAGGCGATCGCTGCCGCAGTCTCTTTATGATCCCCGGTGATCATGACCGTGCGGATCCCTGCTTTTTTAGCATCTGCCACTGCCATTTTAGACTCCGGCCTTGGTGGATCTGTCATAGCAGCCAGACCCAGAAAGATCATATTTTCCGCCTTTGCATCCCTGATTTCTTCCTCTTTTAATGGTTTACATGCCAGTGCCAGAACCCGCATTCCCTTTTTGGACCATAGACCGTTCTGGCGAAGGATCCGCTCTTTATCAGAAAAGGAAAAGGGACGTCCCCAGGAAGCAGTCTCTTCTTCCTGAAAAGAGGGATTGACTGCCAGACTGCATTTAGACAGTAAAACGTCTACCGCCCCTTTTACAAAAAGGATCTTTTCTCCCCCTTTGCTGCATATGGCACCCATATATTTTTTATCAGAGTTAAAAGGGATCTCCGAAATACGACGCCACTGCCTGCGAAGAAGTCCGGGATCTTTTCCTGCTTCTTCTGCCATATGTAAAAGAGCCTGCTCTAAGGGATCTTCTTTTTCCCCGGTCTCCTCTCCGGAAGCATTATTTGCAAGAATGACTGATCGCAGGAAAAGAGAAAGATCCGGGTGGTGGGAATATTTTTTTAACTGCCCTGTATCCATGACCTTCCCATTTATGCAAACAGCCTCTGCCCGCAGACTGTTTTGGGTCAGTGTCCCTGTTTTATCAGAACAGATCACAGATACACAGCCTAAACTTTCCACTGCTTTCAGGTCCTTTATGACTGCATGCTCTTTTGCCATTTTCTGGGTTCCCATTGCCTGGACAATGGTCACAATGGAACCAAGAGCCTCCGGGATGGCTGCAACCGCCAGCGCTACCGCAAACATCAGGGCATCTAATACAGGCTCCCTGCGATACAGGCTGATCAGAAAGATCACACCGCAGATCCCCATAATTCCTAATGCCAGATGGCCGGAAAACCGGTCTAAACTGGCCTGCAAAGGTGTTTTCTTTTCCACTGTGCGGTTCATCAGGGAAGCAATGGTCCCGATCTGGGTATCCATTCCTGTTTCCGTCACTACCGCAGTTCCCCTTCCGCCAGTGATCAGAGCACCGGAAAAGACCATATTGCTCTGATCTCCCGGAGATAAAGGCGTTTTTCCTGCCGGCAGTTTTCCCTCTCTTTTTTCCACATTTAAAGCTTCTCCTGTAAGAGAACTTTCGTTGCAGGTAAGGCTGCAGGACTGAAGGATCCGGCCGTCTGCAGGTACCATTCCTCCTGTTTCCAAAACCAGGATATCCCCTGGAACCACCCTGGAAGATGGCGCCGTACAAACGCGTCCTTCCCGGATCAGAAGTGTTTCCGGAGAAGCAAGTCGCTTTAAACTTTCCAGGGATTTTCGTGCTTTCTGATGTTCCACAGTCCCTAAAATGGCATTTAACAAAAGGACGGAAAAGATCACAAGAGCGCTTTCCGGATCTCCGGTAACCATGGATACCCCCGCAGCCCCAATGAGGATCATGACCAGAAGATCTTTAAACTGTCCTAAAAATACCTGCCACCAGGGCATTTCTTCCTGTTCTTTTAAAACATTTTCCCCATATGTTTCCAGCCTTCTTTCTGCCTCTTTCTCATTTAGCCCGGTCCTGTTGGTGCCAAGGCGCTTTAAAACTTCTTCCTGGGTCAGACCATACCATTGTGCCATTCCTGCCTCCTATAGACTCTGTATAGACTTCATATAGAAAAAAATGAGGATGCCCTGACCCGTCTGGCCTTTACAGCATCCTCATCTGAATGTATATGTATTTCTCTTTTATCTTTATGCAGGAAAAAACAGGCTTATGACCTGCCTCCGAATATCATCTCAAAAGCAACTCTGTATCCTAAAGGAAGGGAAGCTTCTTCTACATATTCCTCTCTTGTATGAGCGCCGGCTCCACTATAGCAGCCCACACATACACTTGGGATTCCCATAGAAAGCGGGATATTGCAGTCTGTAGAACCAGAACCAACTCCAGGGCAGATTCCTGTTACTGTCTCTACCGCTGCTTTTGCACGTTCAAGAAGGCGTGCCTGACGTTCTTTATCTACATCACCGGAGCATGGACGGATGCCCAGGATCTCATAAGTAATATCAAGACCGGCTGCCTTTGCCTCATTTACTGCTGCCTCAAATTTTTCTTCCATATAAGCCAGATTTACTTTTCTGTCAGAGCGGAACTCGTATAGCATGGAAGCTTCCTGGGCAATAGTATTAACAGAAGTACCGCCGGAAATAGTACCCACGTTGTAAGTGGTCTTTCCGCCTTCCGGCACCTTGATCTGATACAGCTTTTCAATGATACCTGCCAGTTTTTCAATGGCATTATCATTGCCAAAATTGCCAAAAGAATGTCCGCCCTGAGTGCGTACCGTCACTTTATAACGGTTAGATCCCACTGCTTCATCTACCAGATGCTCCAGACTGCCGTCGAAGGTGCAGAAAGTGTTCATACGGCTGCCGTAATCTTCGCAGATCTTTTTAACGCCTTTCAAGTTTCCAAGACCTTCTTCTCCTGAATTGCATACAAAGATCAGTCCAGGTTCTGTTTCCGGCCGGATCTGGTTAAGTTTGCCTTCTTTTATCATAAGAGCAGTATATTTTGCTGCCAGAAGAACACATACAAGGCAGGCAGTATCATCACCTACACCCGGACAGCAGATACGTCCATTTTCCACCTTTAAAGGAAGTTCCGTCTCATCTGGAAAAACTACGTCTGTATGGGCCATATAAACATCCACATTATCCCTTAAAGCAGCTGGATAAACTACATTTAATGCCTCATCAATATAGACGCCCTCTGCCCCCTGTTCCTTTAACCAGTTACAGCAAAACTGGGCTCTTTTTTCCTCATGATTAGATGGGGAAGGGATCTTCGCAATGGTAAGAAGCAGGTCATATGCCTCTTTTTCATGTTCCTTGATAAAACGTTCCATAGCTTCATTTAACATGTTCTGTTCCTTCTTTCCGGTTCGCTTTCGGACCTTTGCTTTGTGTTTTTTTCTTTTCCGGGCATTTAAGTCCTGCAAATACCTGGATGGATCTTGCAAGGACAAGAGCCTCTTTCTGGTCATCCAGATGTCTTTCCTTACCTGACGGCAAAAAGCCGTTCATACTGTCTTCAGCTGTATCAAGGACCTGATGCCAGATATATCCTGACGGCAGATTGGGAAGTGCAAATGCATGTGGCTCCCAGTGCATGTTGTAAGCAGTATAGAAATAAGGTTCCTCGCTGCCGTCTGTATTTTCTCCATAGGAAGCGCTGTAAAATACGCCTAACTGGCGGCTGTAGCGCTCAAAGTCCGGACACCATGCCTTTTCCCCGTGGAAAGACACATCCGGCAGTCCTACTGACTTATGATCCATTAAAGTAGGTTCTGTACTGCGGTGGAACAGGCTGTGCTTTTTGCGGAATGCGATCAGGTTTTTCGTAAACTCATAAAGCCCCTTGTGAGAGTCTAATAAATTCCAGTTTAACCAGGAGATCTCATTGTCCTGGCAATAAGCATTATTATTTCCCTTCTGGGTACGGCCAAATTCATCACCAGCCATAAGTAACGGGGTTCCCTGGCTTAAGAAAAGCATGGCAAGAGCATTTTTAAGCTGACGTTTTCGTAAGCCAATGATCTTTTTCTTTCGCACCGGTCCTTCTGCGCCACAGTTCCAGGACTGGTTGTAATCGGTACCGTCATGGTTTTCCTCGCCATTGTCCTCGTTGTGCTTATGATCGTAAGAAACCATATCCATTAAAGTAAAGCCGTTGGTATTCGCCATGTAATTAATAGAAGCCACTGCATCCGGATTGTCCTTTACATGAAGAGCCACCTGGTTTAACATACCTTCATCGCCCTTTAAGAAGCTGCGCATATCCAGCATAAATCCTGTTTCGTAAGCAGATAAACGGCGTCCGGTCTCTTTCTTTTCTTCTTTGGTTCTGTTGCCCCTGTCTGTTTCCGTCGCAGTTCTCACTTCATCCCAGTTCTTCGCCCAAAGTTTCAGATCAGAAAGATATGGGTCTTTCACAATAGTTTCCAAAGGGGCATAACCTACTAAATGGATACCATCTACATGATACTGGGCAGCCCAGAAGCGGAGTACATCTACCACATAGGAAGGAGACTGTGTCCCGTCAAAGTATAATTCAACGACCAGCTCCAGACCTTCTTTATGTAATGCCTTCACCAGAGTCTTAAACTCTTTTACCGGATCCTTTTTCTGTCCCGGCGCTGCGCCTGCATAGGCTGCTTTTGGCGCAAAGCTGTGTCCACAGCAGTACCCCCAGTAATTCACCTTTCCAGGAACATCTTCCATGACTTCATCAAATTCTACAGGCGGCATCATTTCTACTGTGGTAATGCCCAGTTCTTTCATATAAGGGATCTTATCTGCGACCGCTCCAAATGTTCCCCGCCTCCAGCTTTCACCTTTAAAAGAAGCATGTTTTGAAAAGCCTCTTGGGTGTATCTTGTATACAATGCACTCATCCGCCGGAATTTTGGGCCGTCTGTCCTCTTCCCAGTCAAAATCTTCTTTCACTGCTTCAAAAGGTGTGTGAAGCGCCCGTGCTGCTGTCTTCTCATCTCCCCATTTTTCCCGTCCAGTAAAACAGGTTCCAAATGGGTCCGGAATTTCTTTTCCTTCTTCCTCAAAGGCATATTCCAGACCGGTAAAATCCCCTTTTACCGTCATGAAATGCACATCCCCCATACGGGCATTTTCCGGAAATGTAAATCTGGCGATCCGTTTCCTGCTGCCCTTTTCAAAAAGCAGCAATGCCGGACTTTTCTCAGAAACAAATGCTACATCAAATCCCCCCGGAGTCTTTGTCACTCCCAGCGGATAGATCTTTCCTTCATTTGTTTCTATGATATACTCTCTTTTCATATATTGCCGCCTTTCAGTTTCCTTCTATTAAATTACATTACACTGCTAAATCTTCATGCCCTCTAAACAGCATTGCTGCAAAGGAGCTGTTTCCCAGATCTTCCCTACTTCTGGCTCTCGATCTGCTCTACCAGGTCAGTGAGATACATCCACCGGTCCATCTTCTCTTCTAACTGTGCCTCTTTTTCTGTCTTTTCTTTCATCAGTTCATTGAGACGGGTATAATTGCTGGCAGATTTCTCGATCTCTGTTTCCAGGGCTGCAATGGCCTCTTCCAGACCTGCAATATCCCCTTCAATGGTCTCCCATTCTCTCTGCTCTTTGTAGCTTAAACGCAGCTTTTTCTGGGCACCGGAAGTCTCTTTCCAGTTATTTTTGTTCACTGCCTTTGCATTTGCAGCGTTTTCTTCGTCAGTATCTTTATCGGATGCCTTTCCAGAACCTGCATTTCCGGCTCCAGCCCCATTTCCACTGATCTGTGGATGACGCTCATTCCATGCACGCTGATAATCGGTAAAACCACCCTCATACTGCTGCACCACACCATTTCCCTCAAAAGCGAAAATGCGGTTTACCACACGGTCCAGGAAATAACGGTCATGGGATACAGTGATCACAATACCAGGGAATGTATCCAGATAATCTTCCAGTAAGATCAGCGTCTGGATGTCCAGGTCATTGGTCGGCTCGTCCAGGATCAGTACATTTGGCGCTTCCATAAGGATACGCAGAAGGTACAGACGGCGTTTTTCACCTCCGGACAGCTTTCCAATGGTTGTATACTGCATACTGGAAGGGAACAGGAAACGCTCTAACATCTGGCTGGCGCTGATGCTGCCGTCTTTTGTCTTTACGTACTCTGCTGCATTGCGGATATAGTCGATCACCTTCAGGCTTTCGTCCATAGCCTCATTTTCCTGGGAGAAATAACCCAGCTTTACAGTCTGGCCGATCTCTACTGTACCGGAGTCCGGCTGTACCCAGCCGGCAATGATCTTCATCAACGTAGACTTTCCGCTTCCGTTCTGGCCGATAATACCTACACGGTCATTTTTCAGGAAGATATAGGTGAAATCTTTCATCAGCACCTTATCACCATATGATTTGCAGATGTCCTTCAGCTCTACGGTAGTACGTCCCAGACGGCTGCCAATGGACTCCAACTGTACATTTCTGTCATACTCCGGACCTTCCTGGTCACGAAGCTGCTCATACCTCTGGATATGGGCTTTCTGCTTGGTAGAACGGGCTCTGGCACCACGCTGCATCCAGGCGATCTCTGTGCGCAGGATGGACTGGCGCTTGCGCTCTGCTGCCTCTGCCATGCTTAAACGCTCTGCCTTTAATTCCAGATATTTCTCATAACCGCCCTGATAACTGTACAGTTTTCCCTTGTCCAGCTCTACAATACGGTTGGTAACGCTGTCCAGGAAATAACGGTCATGGGTGATCATTAAAAGTGCGCCCTTAAATGCCTTTAAATAACCTTCCAGCCAGTCAGCCATCTGGCTGTCCAGGTGGTTGGTAGGCTCGTCCAGGATCAGCAGATCTGCTGTACTTAAAAGAACGCTTGCAAGAGCCACACGTTTTCTCTGTCCGCCGGAAAGAGTCTCCACTTTCGCGTCAAAATCTTCGATCTCCAGACGGTTTAACATGGTCTTGGCAGAAGCCTTTAACTCTTCCACAGAGCTGAAATGAGGCTCGTTTTTATTGTCCCTTACAATGCTGTCAAGAATGGTATCTCCAGGGGTAAATTCCGGGATCTGGGGCAGATAGCGGATATACAGGCTGCGGCCTTTTACAACCGTACCGCCATCCGGCTCCTCCAGACCTGCAGCGATCCGTAACAAGGTAGATTTTCCTGTGCCGTTGATACCGATGAGACCCACTTTTTCTCCTTCGTTGATAGAAAAAGCAGTGTCGTTGAACAGCAGGCGTTCTGTATAGGATTTTGTTAAATGTTCGATGGTAAGTAAATTCATATTGTTCATTTTCCTCTTATTCATACATCTTAGAAAAGTATAACACAAAGGAAAAAAGGGCACAACAAAACACCGGATGTTTTTTATCCACATCCGGTGCTAAGATTTTCTGCTTTTTTCACATATCCGACATTAATCTACATTTCCATATAATTCATGGACCTTACTCATAAGAACCTTTCCCACACTGTTACGTGGAATTTCTTCTACGATCTCCACATACTTAGGCTGTTTGATCTTTGCCAGATTTTTACTACAGTATTCTTTTATATCTTCTGCTGTAGCCTTAGAGCCTTCTCTTAAGACTACAATGGCTTTTCCTACTTCACCTTTTCGCTTATCCGGTACACCGATCACACAGACTTCGTGAATACCAGGACACTCCTTCATGATATTTTCAATCTCTACCGGATAAATATTTTCGCCATGGCTGATAAACATGTTCTTTTTACGGCCTACAATGTAATAATATCCTTCTTCATCCTGCTGGGCAATATCACCGGAATGCATCCAGCCATTCTGTAATGCTAGTTCTGTCTCCTCCGGGTCGCCCCAGTAGCCGGAAAACATGGCTGCAGAGCGGATAAACAGTTCTCCTTTTTCACCCTTTGGAACATCTTCGCCTTTTTCATTTACAATGCGAAGCTTCACATAAACCATTGGTTTGCCTACAGAAAGGCGTTTTTCCTCAATATCCTTTACGCTCATGGAATTAATAGGCATTGCAAGAATGCCAGGTCCTACTTCTGTCATTCCATATCCATTGCAAAATCGAACACCCTTTTTCCAGTAAGCTCTCATAATCTCCAAAGAAGCAGGCGCTGCGCCACAGCGGATACGTCCGATCTCAGAAAAATCAGCTGTTTCAAATGCCGGATCTTCCATCATATACTGGAAGATAGTAGGAACTCCTAACAGGAATGTAAGATGTTCCTGCTTCATGATCTGGAATACATCCTTTTTGTCAAATTTTCTGGTCATGACCATTCTGGCACCTACATATAATAATGGCATCAGAAGGCTGTTCCAGGCTGCTGCGTGGAATAAAGGCAGACATACATAAACTACATCTCTGTTGTTAACGCCATAAGCTGTCACCTGATTGATCACATTGTAATAAAGAGCCCGATAGGAGATCATCGCTGCTTTAGGGATACCTGTGGTTCCGCCTGTATGTACAAGCATTGCTATGTCTTCAAACTGATGCTCAGGAAGAGGGCGATCTTCATCAGAATACTCTAAGACCTCCTGATAACAGGCCAGATCTCCTTCCTGCTTTTTGTCTCCTATGGAAATAAATGCTAACTCTGAGAAACGTTTTTTCAAAGCAGCTGCTTTTTCTTTAAACTCTTCCTCATAAAGCAATACAGACGGCTTTTCTTTTAAGATCAGCTCTGAAAGTTCTCTCTCTGTCAGCTTTACATTATAAGAAGTCATAATATATCCAATGCGGACAATGGCATAGAACATATCAATATGCTGCACACAGTTTCCGGCGCAGATCGCCACTCTATCCCCTTTTTTTATTTTCGCCTTATCTGTCAGGAAATTCGCAAGTTTTCTGGAACGTACTTCAAAATCCTGATAATAATAACGAATGCCTGTAGTATAGTCCAGCAAAGTTTCACTTTTGCCGTCCCGTTCTAACCGGCTCATAAAAAAGTCCCGGATGATCTCATTATCGTTCATCATGTATATCCCCCTTTAGATCTCACTGTCGGAAACGTCTTTGATCTTGTTATAATAAGCCAGATAATCTGGTGAGATCTTTTCTTTTTCCAACATAGTCAATACCGTTAATATTACAACACTTGCCGGTACTGCAGCCCAGAAAGGCTGTATTCCAAAAGGATTTCCGCTAAAGTGCCATACACCTGCTAAAATGCCGCCGATCAGGATGGACCAGAATGCAGCCCGGTTGCTTACCTGCTTCCATACCAGTGCAATGATCAGCACCACACCTGCTACGGAACGGATCTGGAATGCTCCTAATATCTGTGTCAGGATAGAAGAAGTAGTAAGTCCAAAACCTGTGGCTACTAAGGCCATTACAACAATGGAGCCCTTAGAAAACCGGATCTGTTCTTTTTCACTTGCCTGAGGCCGCACCAGCATGTAAAAGTCTCTTGTCAGTGTAGCAGATAATGATAAAAGAAGTCCGGGGCCAGTAGAAAGAATGGCTGCTAAAACTGCCATGCTGACAATACCGCTGAATACCGGGTGAACACTTTCTGCCATGGTATAGATGATATTTCCAGCCTGGGCATCAGGCATTGTCACAAAACCCGCAATACCGATCAGAGCCGGCATCAGTGCAAATGGAATAACCAGAATACCAGACCAGACAATACCACTTTTTGCTGTTTTCAAAGACTCTGCTCCTAAACAGCAGTTTACAACTGTAGAAGAAAGGATCATGGAAAAAGCAGCTCCTAACACCTGGGCCGCTACCGTTATTTTATCCGGATAAGTAACGGTAAAATAATGAGCCGGTGTATTTGCCATCATATATGCCAGACCTCCGGCTTTTCCTACAGCAAGGAAGCTGACTACAAACATTCCTGCAAACATCACAAGAGAATGGATCACATTCATTCCTGCAATGCCTTTTAAACCATGAAGAGCCATATAGGCAAATAAAATACCTACGATCCAGGCTAAAACAGCCTTATTTACACCTAACATGGATGAGAGAAGGGCAGCCGCGGCAATGGGCTGCTGGGAAAATATGATCCCATATACAAACATGATGATGACTAACACCACCAGACGCACTCTCTTATCAAAGCGAAAGGCAAATGCCTCCGGTACAGACATTACTCCAAAATGACCTGCTCTGCGATAAAATTTCGCCGTACAGAACACAAATACCAAAACTCCCAGTACCATTCCCCAGTTGGTCCATACAGAAGACAATCCCATTTTAAAGGCACTGGCAGCATTTCCTACTGTAGAACTTCCTGCAACCATTTCCCCAAACATTAAAGCTACGGTAAGACCTATTCCCAAATGCTTTTTTGCTACAAAAAAATGCTGTATGGAATTGTCCCCTTTTCCATTCATGATCTTTCCCGCGGCTGTGGTAATGATAAAATACGCAACCACCATAAATAATTCTATCATATCCCTCTCCCATCTTAGCTGATGCAGTAAGGCTTATTCAGCCTTACTGCTCCGTATCCGTTTTGTAAGTTCCGGGATTATCTCAAATAAGTCCCCTACGATCCCGTAATCTGCAATGTTAAAGATCGGTGCATCTGGATCTTTATTAATAGCAATGATCACATCCGAAGATGACATGCCTGCCACATGCTGGATGGCACCGGAAATACCACATGCAATATAGATCTTTGGTCCAACGCTCTTTCCAGTCTGTCCAACCTGGTGTAAAGAAGAGATCCAGCCGGAATCTACAGCTGCTCTGGAAGCACCGATCTGGGCACCGATCTCATCTGCCAGCTCTTTTAATACTTCAAAACCTTCTGGTCCGCCAACGCCTCGGCCACCTGAAACAATGATCTCTGCTTCTTCCAGGTTCACATCTGCTCCGCCAGCCTCTGTAATAACCTCTACAATGCGGGTACGGATCTCATCTGGTCCAAATTCCACGGTTTCATGGATGATCTCGCCCTTACGTCCTGTATCTTCCTCTGGCTTTTTAAATACGCCTGGACGTACAGTACCGATCTGTGGTCTGTGATCCGGGCAGAGAATGGTTGCCATCAGGTTACCACCAAAAGCAGGTCTGGTCCATTTTACAAGACGGGTCTCTGAATCTACTCCCAGCTCTGTACAGTCTGCAGTAAGTCCTGTCTGCATACGGCTGGATACTCTTGGACCTAAGTCACGTCCATTATTGGTAGCACCGATAAGCAGCACTGCCGGATTATACTTCTTAATTAAGGTACACATTGCCTTTGTGTAACCATCTGTGGAATAATCCTTTAATTCCTTCTGGTCTACTACAATGGCTTCGTCTGCACCATAGTGGATAGCCATTTTTGCAAAATCTTCGATCTCATTTCCCGGGATAATGGCAACTAATTTCTCTCCCAGGTCATCTGCCATTTTTCTTCCCTGTCCAAGAAGCTCCAGGCTGACTCCTTTTATTTTTCCTCTGACTACTTCTATAAATACCCAGACATTTCTAGCATCACTCATAAGTCTGTCCCCTCCTAAAATGTGATCTTAGCTTCAGACAGCAGCTTTAATAAATTACCGGCTTGCTCTCCTGCATCTTTTCCTTCTACACGTACTCCTGTAGAATGAACAGGTGGAACAAAAGTCTTTTTAACTTTGGTAGGAGAACCCTTTAAGCCAAGTCTTGCCGGGTCTAATTCAGGCAGGTCCGCAGCTGTTAATGTACGCACTTCCATACGGTTTGCCTGCATTTTCCTGCGGATATTTGGATATCTGGGCTCATTTAAGGATTTTACAGCTGTAAGAAGGGCAGGAAGTTTTACCTCTATCTTTTCATAGCAGTCTTCCTGCTCTTTTGTTACAGTTAAAGTTGTGTCATTTAATTCAATATCTGCAGCATAGGTCACCTGCGGGATACCTAAATGTTCTGCAATTTCCGGGCCAACCTGTGCGGTATCGCCGTCAATTGCCTGTTTTCCACATAAGATCAGATCAAATTCACCTAATGCGCGGATAGCAGCAGACAGTGTATAGCTGGTAGCCAGTGTGTCAGCACCACCAAAAGCACGGTCACTGACCAGTACCATGTTGTCAGCACCCATTGCGTAGCATTCTCTTAAAGCTTCTGCTGCCTGGCCTGGTCCCATAGAAAGGACAGTTACCTCTGCCCCATATTTATCTTTTAACTGCAAAGCAGCTTCCAGGGCATTTTTATCAAATGGATTTACAATACTTGGAACTCCATTACGAATCAATGTATTTGTCACCGGATCGATCTTTATTTCTGTTGTATCCGGAACCTGTTTTACACAAACAAGAATCTTCAATCTGTTCACCTCTCCTTTGCTCTTTATCAGCTTTTTATCAGCATTTTCCAATAATGGTCTTGCCAATGATCTGACGCTGTACCTCATTGGTTCCCTCAAAAATACGATATACTCTTACATCACGGAGCATTTTTTCAATTGGGTAATCCTTAGAATATCCATAACCGCCTAAGATCTGAAGTGCTTCATCTACGATCTCATTCACAGCCTCTGAAACATAGGTCTTACTGATAGAGCCCAGGCAGGAAATAGGCTTTCCTTCATCTACTACCTTTGCTGCATACATCATCATAGCTCTGGCTGTCTGAAGCTTGATCTCCATATCAGCGATCTTAAACTGAATGCCCTGCAGCTTTCCAATCGGTTTGCCATATGGGCATCTTTCTCTGGTGTACTGAGCTGCGATCTCCAGTGCCTTCTGTGCAGTACCGATCAGTGGAGCTACGCAGATAGGACGGGATTTCTCCAGAGCCTTCATAACGATCTTAAAGCCATCCCCTTCTTTTCCGATGATATTTTCAGCTGGAACATGTACATCCTGGAAAATAACATCTGTTGTATTAGAAAGACGGATACCCATCTTGTTTTCTTCTTTTCCAACGCTGACGCCTGGTGTATTACGTTCAACGATAAAGCAGCTTAAACCTTTGTGTCCCAGTTCCGGGTTAGTAGAAGCTACTACTACATATACATTTGCCAGCCCGCCGTTTGTAATAAAGGTTTTGGTACCATTGATAATGTACTCATCTCCTACACGGACTGCCTTGGTCTTGGTTCCTGCTACATCAGAACCGGACTGAGGTTCTGTGATACACATAGCGGAGATTTCACCATTTAACAATCTTTCTGCCATAGCCCGCTTCTGCTCTTCGCTTCCGCCTGCAAGCACCTGCTTAAATCCAACAGTGGCTGCACCGAAGCTTACTGCAAAACCACAGTCTACACGGCCAAACTCTTCACGAAGAAGAGATAAAGTCTGCAGATCAAATCCCGGACCACCGTACTCTGCCGGGATATCCATTCCCCAAAGTCCGATCTCTCCCATTTTTTTAAATACTTCCATTGGGAATCTGGAAACTCCATCACACTCCTGTACCAGTGGTGCCAGTTCATTTTCAAGGAATTTACGAACAAGCCCTGTAATATCTTTCTGCTCTGCAGTCATTAATTGCCATTCCATATATTTTCCTCCATTATCTATAAGAGATGAAGTTATCTTCCTTTAAAATCCGGTTTTCTCTTTTCAAAAAAGGCATGTATTGCTTCTGCATGATCTTCTGACTTGCACAGCTGATACTGGTATTCACCTTCATTTTCCATAGCATCTTCCAGTCCCTGATATAACTGTCTGTTTACAAGACGTTTCATGCGTTCATAAGCAAGTGCCGGGCCTTTTGCCAGCTTTTTCGCGGTCTTCATGACCATTTCTTCCAGATCTTCAGGAGCAGCGGCGGCTGTGATAATGCCCCAGTCTGCCGCCTGTTCTCCTGTAAACCGGTGGCCTAACATCAGCAGTTCTTTTGCCTTTGCTGCTCCCAGGTTTTTTGTAAGCATAAGAGAGGAACCCATATCCGGAATAAAGCCAATGTTCACAAATGCAAATACAAACTTGGATGCCAGCTGTGCATAGGAAAAATCACATGCAAGAGCAATGCTTAAGCCGCCGCCTGCTACTGCACCTTCCAGCCATGCTATTACCGGCTTTGCGTTATTTACGATAGAAAGGATCACATCATTGTTGCATCTTAAACCAGGTCTTGTTTCGCAGCAGTTATTGTCAACTTTATATTTCATGCCCTTTACATCACCGCCGCCACAGAAATTCCCCTGTGCGCCGCGGATCACAATAACACGGACCTCCGGTGAATCACTGCATGCGTTTAATATCTTTGTAAGAGACTGTGCCCCTTCCATTGTAAGAGCGTTCAGTTTTTCAGAGTTGTTCATGGTGATCATTCCGATCCCATCTTTTAACTCAAAATCCACATACTTTAATTCCGGTACTTCCATTCCTGCTCCTCTTTTCTTCTGTTAAGTATTATTTTTTCATTTCTTCCTTGAATTCTTTCATCATCTGGTCGATCTCTTCATCACTGTAGCCTAATCCACCTAAGACCTCATGGTTATGCTGTCCTAAGGTAGCTGCCTTGTGGATCTCACCAGGAACATCAGAGAAGAATGCATTGCAGCCTCTTGTCTGGTAAGTTGGCTGCTTAATATCATCAGGTGTAGGTGCCTGTACGATATAGCCCATATGTTTTACCTGAGGATCATCTACTACCTGCTGGTCATTATTAACCAGGCAATATGCCATGTGGCATTCATCCATTCTCACGCATGCTTCTTTTAAGGATGGGAAGCTGCTAAGCCATGCTTCGATCTCTGCAATGACCTTAACCATGTTTTTGGTGCGGGCACCGATGGTATTATACTCCGGATCAGTAAGATAATCCGGTCTGTTCATTGCCTTTGCAACTGCTTCCCATGCTTTTGCAGATGGTGCACAGATAATAACGCTTTCTCCCTTATCTGTATTGAAGCAGCCAAATGGGCATAAGCCACTGTGGTGGTTACCGTTTGGTTTACATAATACTCCGTCATTTAAGCGGTCAATGGTACTGTTCAAATGGATCATGCCCTGTAACAGGGAAACATCGATGTACTGACCTTTTCCTGTTCTTCTCTGATAATGAAGAGCAGTCAGAACAGAAGCAAATACATTAAATCCACCAAAGTAATCAGCTAAAGCAATACCATGTTTTAATGGCTGTCCACCCTTTTCACCGGTAATACTCATCATACCGGAAAGTGCCTGTCCCATCATATCAAATCCAGGTTTCTGGGAATAAGGGCCGGTCTGTCCAAAAGCAGTTAAAGAGCAATAGATCAGTGACGGATTGATCTCTTTTAAGGTTTCATAATCCAGTCCCAGACGTTTCATAACACCTGGACGATTGCTTTCGATAAGAACATCTGCATCTTTTGCTAAAGCCTTAACGATTTCTATTGCTCTTGGATCTTTTAAATTTAAGGTAATGGACTTTTTACCTCTGTTTACCCATGCATGAGTCAGACTCTTTCCTTCCAGGATCGGTACATAGGTTCTTTCCGGTCCACCGTTCATCGATTCGATCTTAATAACCTGTGCGCCATAATCAGACATTTCTGCACTTGCTACAGGACCAGCCGCATTGGTAGTAAAATCAAGAACTTTTACATCATCTAACATTCCAGCCATTTTCATTTACCTCTCTTTTCTTTCTCTTTTAACGTTCCTCATGCTTTTACAGCATACCGATCATCTTCCAGTAAGGAACACTGATAAGGCAGGCAACCAGGTTTGCAGCTGCCCAGATAATTGCGTAAGGTACGCAGTTCTTATTGTGATCTACCATATCGCCTACAATACCGATAGCAGATACATATGGCAGGTTCTGGAAATCAAAGAAGAATACGTTTACAGATACATATGCGATAAAGCATGGGATAAATGGATGCATACCCGCCTGAACTGCTAAAGGAGCAAGGAGTACGGAATATACAGTCATAACACCTAACCAGGAAATAACGATAAATCTTGTAAGGTATACCAGTAAAACGAAGATCAGTACGAATAATACAGGATTGCTAAGGAATGGATTTAAAACAGGTCCTAAAACGCCGCCGATCCATTTTGTAATACCCCAGGTGGTCAGTGCAGAACCAATCTCATACATACAGCCGATGTAAATCAGGATATCCCAGTTTACTTTTGCGCGGAACTCTTTCACGCCCATAACCTTAAGGCCCATAAGAGCACATACACCTAACATAGCAACGATTGCAGAGCTGATGCCATGCTGACGTTCAGTCATCCATAATACCAAGCAGATTGCTAAAACTGCCATTGTGATCTTCTCACCCTTGTTCCAGGTTCCCAGTTCAACGATCTTGTTTGCAATAAAGTTTTTGTTTAAATTAATCTTTTCTGTTGGTTTGTAGTAGAAATATGTAGCAATGGTAGTAAGTCCTAAAGCAACGATAGACCACGGAAGTGCCCAGATAAACCAGTCTGTCCATGTAACATCAGAGTAACCTTCTGGAAGGAACTTCAGCATGGAGTAACACATAAAGGATGCACTTAAGAATACATGGCTTGTACAGTTAAAGCCGGTATATAAAGCTGCAAATAGACCTGCCATTGGCTTTGTCTGGTTTTCCAGACCCATTTCATGTCCAATCTCCTTGGTAACAGGGCCTGCAACTGCCAGTCTTGCTGTACCACTTGGAATCAATGGAGAAATAACAACACCAGAAAGAGTAATACCTAAAAACTGCCCCAGATAGGTTCCCGGGAATGCTTTCATAACTAACAAAGTCAGTCTCTTTAACAGTCCGCTGTGAGCTACTGCTGCACCTAATACCAGAGCGCCAACTAACAGCCAATAGTTTGTGCCGCTGAACGGGCTGAATGCCTGAGCAAAAGTAAGACTCTTGGTAGCTGCACATAAGCAGCAGAACATCAGCAGAATGATGTACTCAGGAAGTACTCGAAAGATCATCCAGATAAGAGCACATACTAAAAGTCCCATTCCGATCATGGACTTCTGTGGGTCTAATCCTTCTGCAACAACCAGATTTGCCGGTGGAGCCATCACACTGAGCCCTAAGCATGCTGCGATACCAATGATTCCCCCAATAATTTGTTTCTTCGACATAATGAACCCCCTTAATTTGTTAATTTTTTAACTATTAAGTGTAAATAATAAAATGGCTGGCTTTCAACCGATTCTCTGCGCTG
>OLFU01000313.1_pt1 | contig 58736 bp, 52 predicted proteins | sample 1605161 | NCBI WGS metagenome assembly OLFU01 (sample SAMEA3888914, study PRJEB22519) | human gut metagenome | biome: human gut; feature: human-associated habitat; material: faeces | place: Denmark | collected 2011
ATGTTATAATTCAGCACTATAAATTTAATACTTTTATCGCTATGTTTCTAATTATAAGTGAAATATATTTATTCTTATTTCGAACTCACGTTAAATAAGCTATCTGTTCATTGACGTCTGTTACAATCCGGCAAACTTCTTCAATGCGTTTTCTTCTTTTCTCATCAAAGAACTGCATATACAGTCCTTTGGTTTCATCATGTGTCAGAAGTTTTAATTTATGTGCGTCTTCTATGTCCATCATCTGATAACAAATATCATCTGCGGCTTCTACCAGGTAGACCAACGGATGGCGTGCGTAGCGTAAAGGCTCATCCGGTTTGCTGAGCCGGATAATCCCTAATTCTCCGGCTATTTTCTGATAATCAGCCTCTTCGCTTAAGAAGAAGCCGAATTTTGATTTCTTTCCTGCCAATTGTGAGGAAAAAGGGTATTTTACGATGGACGCCAGTGTGGAGTAGGTCATCACGAACCCTCCTTTCCGTCTTCCTTCAAACTGGTGGGTGAGGATTCGGAATGCATTGGCATTTCCTTCGAAGTGGGTTAAATCATCCCATTCCATCGGTGAAAGTTCTTTTTTCAATGCCATTCCTTGTCCTTCCGAGAAGTAAGTTGAAATGGCTTTTTCTCCCGAATGACCGAAAGGAGGATTTCCCAGATCGTGTGCTAGACATGCGGCTGAAACGATGGAACCTATTTCCGATATATGGGAGTCGGCCAAGGCTGGGTGCTTCTTCAGAAGCTGGCTGGCGACATCGTTTCCTAAAGAACGCCCCACACAAGAAACCTCAAGGCTGTGAGTCAACCGGTTGTGTACAAATACGCTACCCGGTAAAGGAAATACTTGAGTTTTGTTTTGCAAACGACGGAAAGGTGCTGAGAAGATGAGACGGTCATAATCGCGTTGGAATTCGGTACGGTCATCTTTACGGGCCTCGTGTAGTTCTTCCATGCCGAAGCGTTTATTTGATGTTAATTGTTTCCAGTTCATAATTCAGGCTTTATCTGTTTGCAAAAGTAAGAAACTTCCGTTTAAAAAACTGTAAACGCTTAGATAAATCCATCTAAATGTGTAAATTCGCACCTTATTAATCATGTGGCAATGTGTTGATTCGTCAATATGCCAATGGGCTGTATCATGTCTGGACTGTGTTTGTTGTCTGCAAATTATTAGCACATTGCCATATAAGCATATTGATAAATTATTAAAATTATGAAAATACAGGTAATCAATAAATCAAAACATGCTTTACCCGAGTATGCTACCGGGCAATCGGCAGGGATGGATATCCGTGCTAATCTTGACGAACCGATTGTGCTGAAACCCTTGCAACGTTGTTTGGTTCCTACGGGACTTTATATCGCATTGCCTGAAGGTTTTGAAGCGCAAATCCGTCCACGTAGCGGGCTGGCTATTAAGAAAGGCATCGGAGTCCTGAATTCTCCGGGCACAATTGATGCCGATTATCGTGGTGAAATTTGTATTATCCTGGTCAATTTGTCATCTGAGGATTTTATGATAGAAGATGGGGAGCGCATTGCGCAAATGGTTGTAGCCCGTCACGAACATGCCGAATGGCAGGAAGTGGAGGTGCTGGACGAAACGGAACGTGGTGCAGGTGGCTTTGGACATACCGGAAAAAAGTAAAAGGAAACAATGAATAGAAGATTGAAATATGTGCCCATGCTATGTGTATGTCTGATAGGCATGCTTGTTTCATGCGGTACGGTGAAGAGAGCTTCCGGCTTGTCCGGAAATAAAGCTGTTGTGGAGGAAAAGGATCCGCTTACTCCGGAGCAGCGCCGTAAATACGACTATTTCTTTTTGGAAGCGCTTAGGATGAAGGAAAAAGGTGACTTGGATGCGGCTTTCGAAATGTATAGTCACTGTTTGGACATTTATCCGCAAGGAGCCGCTACTTTGTTCGAAATTTCCCGCTTCCATATGTTTCTCAATCAGCCGGAAAAAGGGGAGGAAGCTTTGAAGAAGGCAGTGGATGCCGATCCTAAGAGTTTTTGGTATAAGCAAACTTTGGCAGCCTATTATCAAGGTAAGGGAAATTACCCGAAAGCCATTTATGTTTATGAGGATATGGCGAGCCAGTTCCCCTCACGTCTGGAACCGTTGATGGCTTTGATTGATCTCTATACCCGTACCAAGGACTATCAGCAGGTAGTTAATACATTGAACCGCCTTGAAGCCTTGGATGGGAAGTCTGAACAAATCAGCATGGAGAAATTCCGTATGTATCTGGCCATGAACAATGACCAGCAGGCATTTACGGAGATTGAGAATTTGGCGAAAGAATATCCATATGACATGCGTTATCTTACCATTTTGGGAGATGTCTATCTGAACAACGGTAAGGAAGAAGAAGCATACGAAACTTATCAGAAAGTATTGAAGGAAGAACCGGGCTATGCGCCGGCGTTGCTTTCCATGGCTTCTTATTACGAGAAAAAAGGGCAGGATAGTTTGTATCAGGTACAGTTGGATACTATTTTGCTGAATGATAATGTGGATAGCGATACAAAGATGAACATTATGCGCCAGCTTATTCTGCGTTCCGAGCAAACGAACAAGGACAGTACGAAAATAGCAGGCCTGTTTACTTCTATATTGAAGGAAAAACAAGAGAATGCAGATATTGCTATGTTGGCGGCCCAATATCTTCTGACGAAAAAGATGGATAAAGAGGCAACCCCTGTTTTGCACCAAGTGCTTGAAATTGATCCGGAAAATACGCCGGCACGCTTGCAGCTATTGAGTTTTGCCATTCGTGAGCAGAATATGGATGAAGTAATCAAATTGTGTGCTCCTGCTTTAGAATATACTCCGGATGTATTGGAATTCTATTATTATATGGGATTGGCCTATCATCAGAAAGAGAAAACAGACGAGGCATTGGAGGTTTTTAAAAAAGGAGTGAATCAAGTAACAGATAAAAGCAATAAGGATATCGTTTCTGATTTCTATGCCATTATGGGGGATCTTTATCATATAAAGAAGATGAATGTGGAGGCATATGCCGCATACGATTCCGCTTTGGTTTATAAGGAAAACAATATAGGGGCCTTGAATAATTATGCCTATTACCTGTCTGTAGAGCGTAAAAACCTGGATAAAGCGGAAGAAATGAGTTACCGTACCGTAAAGGCCGAACCTACCAATGGTACGTATCTGGATACCTATGCCTGGATACTTTTTGAGAAAGGTAAATATGTAGAAGCAAAAATTTACATTGACCAGGCTATGCAGAATGATGGAAGTAAAAGTTCCGTTGTTGTAGAGCATTGTGGAGATATTTACTATATGAATGGAGATCGTGAAAAGGCTTTGGAATATTGGCAACAAGCGGAAAAATTATCCAAGGAGCCTCCTCAAGAAGGTAGTGAAGAACGTAGTGAAAAGGAATTGAACTTATTGAGAAAGAAAATTGTACAAAAGAAATACTTTGCAGAATGATGAAACGTGTCTGTTTTTATTTGTTTAGCGCTTTGCTGATTATATTTATTTCTTCATGTTCATCTACCCGGAGTATGAAGAAAGGGGTATCTATTGGCAATTTATCCGAGTCGGAATATATGGAAGAGCTGATTAGCCGTTCTCCGGGATGGGATGCAATTACTGCGAAAATGTCATTGGCCGTTGACTTGAACGGTAAAGGACCGACTAAAGTAAATGGTACGTTGCGCATGAAACGTGATGAAGTAATCCAGCTTTCTATCGCTCCATTTTTGGGTATTGAAGTGGCACGTGCTGAAATATCTCCGGACGGAGTTTTAGTGATGGATCGCATGAACAAACGTTATGTACAAGTTCCTTTTGATGAATTGAAGAATCTGGCAAAGGCTGATTTGGATTTTCATACTTTGCAGGCCTTGTTTATGAATGAAATTTTTCTTCCGGGAAAAAAGGTGCTGACTGTCCGTGATATTTCGTCCTTTGCTGTGCGTCCTGAAAACGAAAATGCATTAATAGAAGTTAAGAACGGCAAACATTTCGCCTACCGTTTTCGTACCAATACAAATGATGGGCTGCTGAAAGAAAGTCATATCGGCTTGTCCGGTACCCAGTACGGGATAAATTGGCGTTATGATAAGTTTCGTCCGTTGGAGCAGAGACAGTTTCCGGGAACTATGACGGTTTCTTTTGAAGGGGCTGCCAAACCGGTTACGGCTGTATTTGAACTTTCCCGCCTTTCTACCAATAAGGATTGGGAAGCTCATACCGAAGTGCCCGGAAAATACGAAAGAATAGAATTGCAAGATTTGCTAAAACAGCTTATTAAATAATGAAACGTATCTTCTTACTACTCATAGCCTGCTGCTTTTTAAGTACTATTTCAGCGCAAAGTACTCGGAAAATAAGGGAGCTTGAAGCCAAACGGAAGGAACTTCACCAGCAGATTGCCGAGTCTGAAACTTTGTTGCAATCTACCAAAAAGGATGTGAAAAGCCAGTTGGACAACCTTGCTTTGCTGACAGGTCAGATTGAGGAGAGAAGAAAATATATCAATACCATAGAGAGTGATGTTCATACATTGACAAGTGAGATCGCTTCTTTACAGAAACAACTGAATAAACTTCAGCGTGATTTGAAAGACAAGAAGCGGAAGTATGAAACTTCGGTGCAATACATGTATCGTAACAAGTCTGTTCAAGAGAAATTAATGTTTATTTTTTCTGCCGAGAATTTGAGTCAGACTTACCGTCGTATGCGTTATGTGCAGGAATATGCAAACTTCCAGCGCCTTCAAGGAATGGAGATAGAACGTAAGCAGAAGCAAATTGCCGCTAAAAAAAGAGAAGTGGAACAAACTAAGCATGCCAAACAGAATCTTTTAAAACAGGGTGAGGTTGAAAAGGCCAAACTGGAGATTCAGGAAAAGGAGCGCCAGACTCTTTTGGCGAATTTGCAAAAGAAGCAGAAAGGTATACAAAGTGAGATAAGGAAGAAAAAACGTTCGGCTGAGCAATTGAATGCCCAGATTGACCGTTTGATTGAAATTGAAATAGAGAAAGCTAGAAAGCGTGCAGAGGAGGAAGCTCGTAGGAAAGCCGCTGCTGAGGCTGCCGCAAAGGCGGCAGCAGCTAAGAAAGCGGAGCGTGAAACTACGGGAGGGGCGTCCCGTTCTAAATCTACGGAAAAAAATGAGTCTACAAAGAAGGTCGCTCCGGTGGAGAAGTTCAGTCTGAATAATGAGGACCGCCAGCTGTCGGGCAGTTTTGAACGTAACCGGGGTATTTTGCCGGTTCCCATTACCGGTCCATACGTGATTGTCAGCCATTACGGACAGTATGCCGTAGATGGTTTGCGTAATGTGAAACTGGATAATAAAGGGATTGATATCAAGGGCAAACCGGGAGCGCAGGCACGTGCCGTTTTCAATGGAGAAGTTTCGGCTATTTTCCAGTATAATGGTTTGAACAATATACTGGTGCGTCATGGTAATTACATCTCTGTCTATTGCAACCTTTCTTCCGTATCGGTTTCTAAAGGCAGCAAAGTCAATACACGTACCGTTCTTGGTACTATCCATACAGATAGTTCGGGTAATACGGTCTTGCATTTTCAACTTCGTAAGGAAACGGCTAAACTTAATCCGGAATTATGGTTGGGAAGATGAAAAAGATAAGTTCTCTTTCTGTATTTTATTACTTTGCGGTTTCTCGCAGCTTGTTTGGAAACTGAAGAATTTTCTGTAGTTCCTGTTCCTGAAATTTCTTCCATAATAATTCCTTCTACGGAAAGTATCTGGCCTGTTGCTATAAAGAATGCTGATCTGGCTGGAGATTGGTTATCTTTTTGATATGTAGTACAGGATAACTTTCTGTATAATAGCTTTTAAAGTATAAATATGTATTTGAGGAACAGTTATTTCCGTTCTAAAACTTGTCTGTTCTTTCAAAGAGAACGAAAAAACATTTATTATTAAAAATAAATCTCCAATTAGTTTTGAGTTCAAGTCTAATTGCGTACATTTGTCCCCTGCATTAAGTATCCTCATAGAAGTACATTAATACTTTTCCAACTTATTCTTTAGTGATGATGGTAGAATCGTTTGTCTCTCTGTAAGATTCCTAATAGCAAAACGCACTTATTTTTTTATTAAAACATTTATTTTAAAATGAACATTTTTATTGCAGGGCTTAACTATAATATGAGTGAAGCCGAACTTGGAGAATTATTTGCAGAGTATGGTGAAGTTGTTTCTGTTAAGATTATAATGGACAGAGAGACCGGTCGTTCTAAGGGATATGGTTTTGTTGAAATGGCTGATGATGAAGCTGGAGATAAAGCGATTGCAGCTCTTAATGAAGTTGATATGGATGGAAAAACTCTTTCTGTGTCAGTAGCTCGTCCTAGAGAAGAACGTCCGCGTCGTAGCTATGGCAACAATGGCGGTGGTGGTTATCGTGGCGGTAACAACAGTCGTGGTGGTGGCTATGGTGGTAGTCGCGGAGATAATGGCTATGGCGGTGGCAGAAACAGATATTGATCTGTATCTCTATAAAATATAAGGGAACCTGTCTTGGACATTTGAAATGCTGAGGCAGGTTTTTAAGTGCCTGTTCAGGATATCTTCAAAAGACTTTGGCTGTCGGTTATTTCTTTTATTTATGGCAAACAGAAGATGTTCCATTGAGGGTAAAAACGGTTAATTTATTAAGCATGGTCAATAATTTCTACATAAATTCCAGGTACTTCTCTCTTTTATAGAAAGGCTATAAGTATCATGCGTGTTATATTCAACTTCATTCTGGATTATTCCAACAAGAAAGAAGATGATTTAGTATGGAGAGATGCTTGTTTTCTAGAAAATAGATTCCTGTGTCTGTGTTGTCAATAGTTCCAGCGCCTTGATTCCCATAACGGAATTTCCTTTTGGATTCAATCTCGGGCTCCACACTGCAACTGAATATCGTAGTGGGTAAACTGCGGCTATACCGCCTCCCACACCACTTTTCCCCGGAAGACCTACCAAATAAGAAAATTCTCCTGCTTCGTCATAGAATCCACATGTTTGCATGATGGCATTGATACGTTTCACTTGAGAGGCGGTCAGCGTGATTCCTTCGAATGTAAAAGCCTGTTTATGGTTGGCAAACGGCAAAAAGGCTTTGGATAAATCATAACAACTCATTTCTATGGAGCATTGCAGGAAATAGAAATGAAGTACACGTTCTATGTCATTGTCGATGTTATGATAATATTTCAACAGGTTGGTGATTGCCGCATTCAGATAACCGTTTTCACGTTCGGACAGGGCAACTTCTTCATTATAATGAATTTGGTTATTTCCGCTGATTGAGCGGACGAAACGAAGATATTCTTCTTCGGGGTGTTCCAGATGGTTCAGCAGGATATCTGTCATTACAATGGCTCCGGCGTTAATAAAGGGATTCCGAGGAATTCCTTTTTCTACCTCCAGTTGTACTAGTGAGTTGAAAGCTGTTCCCGAAGGTTCTTTACCTACTCTTTTCCATAGATTATCTCCTTCAAGACTCAAACACATGGCAAGTGAAAAAACTTTCGAAATACTTTGGATGGAGAAGCCGGTGGTGGCTTCTCCATGCATGAAAGTTTTGTTTTGTATCGTATGGATACACATTCCGAATTGATCTGGGTTGATTTTGGCAAGTGCCGGAATGTAATCAGCCTGTTTGCCAATAGAGGCGTAGGGCTGGATTTCTTGATAGATGTCTTTTAGAATCTGTTGATAATCCATAATTTGGACGTTTTATTTTTCTGTATAGTCACCATTGGCTTTGATGAGCTCGATCAACTTCTCAACAGCCTGATCTTCGGGAATGTTTTTTTCTATGCATTCTTTCTTTTTATAGAGGCTGATTTTTCCACGACCGGCACCTACATAGCCATAGTCGGCATCCGCCATTTCGCCGGGACCATTGACAATACAGCCCATAATGCCGATCTTCAGACCTTTCAAGTGCGAGGTAGCTGTTTTGATACGGGCGATGGTAGACTCCAAATCATATAAGGTACGACCACATCCCGGACATGAAATGTATTCCGTTTTGCTGGTTCGGATTCTGCCGGCTTGCAGGATACCAAATGCAGTGGTATCTACCACTATATGACTCAAGGGGCCTTGGTTGTACAAGAAGATTCCGTCACAGAGTCCGTCAAAAATTAGTGCACCCATATCAGCTGCCGCTTTGATTTGCAGGTCTTCAGCTTTCGTTTCCTGATAGTATTGGAAGAATACGACCGGATTCTCTAACCCTTCATTCATCAGTTCGTGTGTCATGGCACGATATTCGCCGAGGCGGTTGGGATGATTGCTTTGGGCGATGATTACCACTTCGGGATGTAGTTTAAGGGCTGCGATTACTTCGTCATTCATAGCCATATAGGGCAGAAACAGGAATTTCAGATCGGAAACCGTGTGATGTAATTCTATCATCTGCTGGTAGTTAAATGCCGGATAGACATTTTTGTCTTCTGGATTCCATGCATTGGCATCTACTAGATAGGCTATATTGTTATCTCGTGATTGGGGCACACTTCCACCGCAATAAATATAGTCAGGTTTGAACTGAGGATTAGTTTCGAAAGACCCTTCCAGACGTTCGGCTATTACTACGGGAAGATTATCTCCTCCAATGTTTCGGACAGCCTTAGTCTTCCGGCGCCCCGGAGATAGGTAGTTGAACTGCGGAGCTTCTTTTCCAGGAATAAAAGGATGTCCTTCCCGAGTTAGTATATAATCAACCAGTTTGCGGGCTACCGGAATTTCGTTTTCAGGAGCCTCGCTCAATGAAACACGAATGGTATCTCCCAAGCCATCTGCAAGGAGTGCGCCTATTCCTAATGCGGATTTTATTCTTCCGTCCTCGCCGTCCCCTGCTTCGGTAACCCCCAAATGAAGCGGGAAAGCCATGCCTTCCTTTTCCATTTCCTTTACCAGCAGACGGACCGTCCTGACCATTACTACGGTATTGGATGCTTTGATGGAAATAACCACATCGTTGAAATGTTCCGCAACACAGATACGCAGAAATTCCATGCACGATTCCACCATACCTTCAGGGGTGTCACCATAATGAGACATGATGCGGTCTGACAGAGAACCGTGGTTTACCCCGATGCGGATGGCGGTGTGGTTTTCCTTGCAGATATTTAGAAAAGGAATGAAGCGGGCACGTATCTTTTCTATTTCTTGCGCATATTCTTCGTCAGTGTATTCCAGTTTCCGGAAAGTACGTCCCGGGTCTACGTAATTTCCCGGATTGATGCGTACCTTTTCTGCATATTGTGCCGCTACATCGGCTACTTTGGGGTTAAAATGTACATCGGCCACCAATGGAGTATCATATCCTTGAGAGCGTAATCCGATATTGATATTCTTCAAGTTTTCGGCTTCACGGACACCTTGTGTGGTGAGGCGAACGTATTCACCGCCGGCATCTATAATGCGTTTGGCTTGTTCCACACAGGCTTCGGTATCCATAGTGACGGTATTTGTCATGCTCTGAATACGGATGGGGTTGTTGCCACCCAAGGGAGTGGCTCCGATATTCACTTCGGAAGATTCGCGGCGGGAGTAATTGAATAAATCCATAGTTAGTGATTAGTGGTGAGTGGTTAGTGATTAGTGGGCTGCGCTGAAATATTAACCACTTACCACTAATCACTAACCACTAGTTAATTTGTTTTATATTCAAACTTGACTTCTTTCAGTTCTTCGTTGGCTTTCACGATTTTCTTTTTCAAGCCGGTCTTGTAGTCTGCAAACTTGGTGGCTAGTTCTGTATCACTCAATGCTAGCATTTGTACGGCCAGAATAGCTGCATTCATGGCTCCATTGATTGCTACAGTAGCTACAGGAATTCCGGGAGGCATTTGGATGATAGAATAAAGTGCGTCTACGCCATCAAGAACAGAACCTTTAACGGGGACACCGATAACAGGCAATGTGGTATTTGCAGCAATGACACCGGGAAGTGCGGCAGCCATGCCGGCAGCGGCAATGATGACTTTAATTCCACGGCCTGCAGCATTTTTCGCAAATTCCTCCACAGCTTCGGGAGTGCGGTGTGCCGAAAGGGCGTTCATTTCGAAAGGTACGTGCATCTCGTCCAGTAATTTGGCAGCTTTTTCCATTACGGGAAGATCGGAAGTGCTACCCATGATAATGCTTACGATAGGTTTCATTGTTTTTTGTTATTGTTTGGTTTATATATTTACTTCAAGCACGGGTTATACGGATGAACGCGGATAGAAAAATCCGTGAGGTCCGCGTAATCCGCGCTTGAACAATTCCTAATGGGAATCTATATTATTCGTTGACTAATGCTTTATATCCTTCAGCATCCAGCAAATCGTTAACGTCATTAGAGTCATTGGGCTTAATCTTAATCAGCCACCCTTTACCATACGGGTCTTGGTTTACTAATTCGGGATTGTCGGCCAATGCTTCATTCTGTTCCAAAACTTCTCCTGAAACGGGAAGGAACAAGTCCGAAATCGTTTTTACTACTTCAATAGTACCGAAAACTTCATCTTTTTCTAAAGTTTCTCCTTCAGTTGTGATATCTACGAATACGATGTCACCCAGTTGCTCTTGTGCATAATCAGTGATGCCTACATAAGCTATATCACCTTCTACTCGTATCCATTCGTGTTCTTTGGTATACTTTACATTGCTTGGAAATTCCATAATGCTTTCAATTTATAAGGTTAATACTAATTTTTTTCAAATAAACAAAATTCCAATGACACCACAAAACAATCCGACAATAAATCCGGCTAAAACTTCTAATAAGGTATGCTGTTTTACAATGATACGGGCTGTGCCAAGCATCCCGGATAGCAAAATGAAAAAACAGAGCCACCATACAGGATTGAAATTGAATATAAAGCTGTAGGATAATAATCCGCCTACCATCATGCCGCTGCTTGCCACGTGTGTGCTGATTTTCCACTTGAAATTGATCAGCGTGCAAAGGATCATGCAGATGAGGGCGGCTACGATAATACCTGACATATAGCGGGGCAGGTGTATCTTATACATGGTGATGAGACAAGTGACATAGCTGATGATAGTCAACGCATATGGTACGAAACGTTTTTCGCGGTGTCCCAATTCATGAATACCCCAACCGTTTATTTTTTGGAACAGGTAGATGGCGAGCATCGGCATCAGAATGGTGAAACAGTAGACTATGCCCAATACTATCAGTTTGTACTGGATGGGCATGATACGAAGATAAGTGAAGAAAAAAAGCAGGAAAAATGCCACAAAAGGAATCATAAAAGGCGTGAATATGCCTGATATGATACGTGAACTGACTTCAAGCGGACTGTTTTTCTTGCCTACTGCTATTGTTTCGGTTATTTCGTTAGCTTCCATATAATTTATATTACCTTCTTAATCGTGCGACGGGTATGTTAAGCTGTTGGCGGTATTTGGCTACAGTACGGCGGGCTATGGGGTAGCCTTTCGTTTTTAGTGTTTCGGCCAGTTCATCATCAGTGTACGGTTTTTCCTTGTCTTCGGTGTCTACACATTCTTTCAGAATACGCTTGATTTCGCGGACAGAGAGTTCTTCACCGTCTTCGGTAGTGTAACCGTCGCTGAAAAAGAATTTCAACGAATAGATACCATAGTTTGTTTGTACATATTTGCTGTTGCTTACCCGTGATATGGTGGAAATATCCAATCCCGAGCGTTCGGCTACATCTTTTAGGATCATGGGCTTTAGCAGGGATTCGTCTCCTTCCAAAAAGAAGGGGCGCTGAATATCTATAATGGCTTGCATGGTGGTGAGCAACGTATGTTGTCGCTGTTTTACGGCGTTGATAAAACCTTGTGCGGCATCTACTTTTTGTTTTAGGAACATCAGTGCGTCCTTTGAGGCTTTGCTCTGATTATCTTTGTTGCGGGTGTGTTCATCCAGTAGTTCGGTGAACTGGCGGCTCAGACGCAACTCAGGAACATTACGATTGTTTAAACTTAGAGTAATGGTGTCATCCTCATACGTTTCTACAATGAAGTCGGGAATGATCTGCTGCATATTTTTACCCATTGCTTCACCCAGTGAACTGCCCGGACGAGGATTCAGTTTGGTGAGATCGCTCACCGCCTCATTATATTGTTCTTCGGTTATACCTAGTTTTTGGATAATCCTTTCTTTGTTTTTGCGGGTAAACTCATCACAGCATTTACCGATGATGTCCAGTTCTATTTGTTTTAACGGTGAATCGGCTTTTCTTTGTATTTGTAGCAGAAGACATTCTTGTAAACTGCGGGCACCGATACCTGCCGGATCAAAGTCTTGGATTATTTCCAAGATTTTATTTAATTCCTCCTCAGTGGTATAGATTCCTCGATAGATGGCAAGTTCATCCATGATAGACTCCATATTTTTGCGTAACAGGCCGTCATCGTCCAATGAACCGATCAAGTATTCTGCTATATCTCGTTGTTCTGGGGTAAGTTCCTGCATCTGCAACTGGTCTTTCAATATTTCATAAAAAGATACGGCATCCGAGAAAGGGATTTCTTCGGCTACTCCTTCTTTGGAACGATTATGTTCCTGTAGTTTATAATCGGGAATATCATCTTCGTTGCTGTAATCGCCTAATGAAAAATCTTCGTTCGAGTCTGTATTTCCGTCTTCGTTCTCAACGTATTCTGTGTTGTCATCTTCATTTTCGGGCATTTCTTTCCCTTCCTCCAGGGCCGGATTATCCAGTATTTCGGAATGGATACGTTCTTCCAGCTCCACAGTGGGCAGTTCCAGCAATTTCACTACCAGTATCTGTTGTGGAGATAAGGTTTGTATTTGTTGCTGGGCTTGTGTTTGTACTTGACGTGAGCCTTGTGCCATAATATTTTTATTTCCTTGTTTATTGCGACAAAAATAGGAAATTGTATTGTAATAATCTTCCTTTTTGGGGGGATTATTTTAAGGGGATGGCTATCTTTACCTGTCATCTATACAAAAAACATAAGATTATGTTTGCAAAAGAAACTTATACAACCCATCGTAACAGTTTGAAAAAACGTGGGGATAGGTTTCTTGCTATTTGGGATAACGAGGAGAGTGGCGACTATGCGGATAATACTTATCATTTCCGCCAAGGTTCTACTTCTCTTTATTTTTGGGACTTGCCCTATGCCGGATTGGCGATATGGATATCATATTGTATGGATGGGATCCAGCCTGCCTTGTGTGAGAAAGCGTAGAGGGTGGGAGTGACAGAAACTGGTTCTGCCGCGGATTTGAAGAAGTGTTTGGAAAAAGCAGTTGCTAAAAGACAGGTGATTCATTAGAAAAGTACTTAGGTCAGCCGTAAATTATTAAGGCTGGCCGGATCTTTGGAACCGGAATTTGAACTTACTATAGAACCGGGTATCTATATTAATAGATTGTTGGAAAGCGGAAAAATGCTTTAAGGGTTTTATCGATTATGATAAGTTGGAGAGTTATCGTGAGTTTACAGAGTTGCGTAATGAGGAAGATTATTTGATAACGGAGGACGGGGCACGTTTTTGGGGTACGAAGGTCCTTTTACTACAGAACGATGATATATAATTATCCACCTATGGTTGCTTTTAAACCGTAATCAGTCAAGATTTGTATGCACTGCTGTTGTACTTCCTCGGATGGCGTTTGCATTTTATATCCTTTAGGGTTATAGATACTGCCTAGCTTTGCATGCTTTCCCTTTCCTATATCATGGTAAGGTAATAGGTTAATTATCTCAGGATGCCGTGGAAGACTGGCCAAAAATTCGGCAGACAGTTTTATGTTCTTTTCATCTGCATTCACTCCTTCAATCAATGGAATACGGATATAATAAGGGAAGTCAGCTTCTGCTACTCTGCGGATGTTCTCCAAAATTAATTCATTGGGAACATCACAAAATGTCTGGTGTACGGTACTGTCCATTGATTTTAAGTCGATAAGCAATAGTTCACAATTCCGCATCACTTCATCCACTGTTTCTTTGCGGGCAAGCAGGGTGGTATCTACCGCCCGATGAATTCCCTGTTGTCCGCAACGTTTCAGTATATCAATCAAGAATTCGGGATGAAGCAACGGTTCTCCACCACAAAAAGTAACTCCACCGCCTGATTGATCCATAAATGGAATTTCCTTTTCTATTTCATGCATCAGGTATTCGGCGGTATATTCCGTTCCTGATATCTCGATAGCCATTGCCGGACATTCTTCGGCACAGCGTCCGCATAACACGCATTTTTGCTTGTCGGTGATAATACCCTCGGGAGCCAGTGTCAGTGCCCCGTTGGGACATACTTTCAGACAAGTTCCACAGCCGAGGCATTTCTTGGCTGTGTATAGTTTGTCTTTTCCGTTACGAATGCCTTCGGGATTATGGCACCATACGCACGAGAGCGGGCATCCTTTCATGAAAAGTGTGATGCGGATGCCCGGTCCGTCATTGATGGCATAGCGTTTGATGTCGAAAATCAGACTCATCTTGTCAGAAGGTTTCTTGTGCCGTGCGGGCTATTACGTCATATTGTAAATCTGTATTCATGTCATTGAAGTAATCACTGTATCCAGCTACGCGTACCAATAGGTCCCGGTATTCTTCCGGATGTTTTTGGGCGGCATGCAGGGTAGCGGTATCTACTATGTTGAACTGAATGTGATGTCCTCCTAAAGCAAAATAGCTGCGGATGAGGCTTGCCAGTTTGGCTATGTCTTCATCGTGTTTAAGAAGTGAAGGCAGGAAGCGCTGATTCAATAGAGTGCCTCCGCTTTTCACCTGGTCCAGTTTTCCTAATGATTTTATAACGGCGGATGGCCCGTGGGTATCTGCTCCGTGTGAGGGTGAGGTACCGTCACTGATGGCACGTCCGGCTAGACGGCCGTTGGGGGTGGCATTCATCATTTTGCCGAAGTAAACGTGACAGGTGGTAGACAACATGTTCAGATGGAAACATTCGCCTTTGGTGTTCGGCTTTCCCTCGATGGCATCGTAAAGGTCGTTAAAGATCTGGATGGCGATGCGGTCTGCATATTCGTCATCGTTACCGAAGAAAGGGGTACGGTTCAGTATGAACTGTCTCATGGCTTCCTGTCCTTCGAAGTTGGTATCGGTAGCATGGATGATTTGCTCCATATTGAATTTACGTTCTTCGAATACATGTTTTTTCAGAACGGAGAGGCTGTCGGTAATAGTACCCAAACCGGTGCATTGAATATAGCTTGTGTTATAACGCGGTCCGCAGTTATAATAATCTTTTCCTTTGGCGATACAGTCATCAATGAACAAAGACAGGAAAGTGGCGGGAGCGTATTTGGCGAACATACGGTCAATGTAGTTGCTGACGCGTACTTTCATATCTACAAAATAATGGATTTGTTTAAGAAATGCGTCATAAAGTGCTTCATAACTCCGGAAGGTACAGGGATCTCCTGTTACCAAGCCTACTTTCTTGCCTGATACAGGATCTGTTCCGTTGTGCAAGGTGACTTCCAATATCTTGGGTACGTTAAGGTAACCGGTCAGTATGTAAGCTTCTTTTCCGAAAGCGCCTACTTCTATGCATCCGCTACATCCGCCTTCACGAGCGTCCTCCGGTGTTTTTCCCTGTCGCATCAGTTCCATGACGTATGTGTCGGGATTGAATACAGATGGGTAGCCATAGCCCTTACGGATTACTTTGCAGCCTTCGCGCAGGAAACGCTCCGGGGTGCATACACTGATGTGCAGGGCGCTTCCGGGTTGTAACAGGTGAAGATCATCTACTGTTTCGAGCATGATATAGGATACTTCGCTGACTCCGTTGCTACCATCACGTTTGATGCCACCGATATTCAGATTGGTAAAGTCATTGTAGGTACCGCTTTCTTTGGCGGTGATGCCAACTTTGGGTGGGGCTGTCTGATTATTTACTTTGATAAAGAAACATGACATCAGTTCTTTGGCCTCTGCACGGGTCAGTATTCTTTCTTCCAGGTCTTTTTCATAGAAAGGAGCGAGGTGCTGGTCAAAATGTCCTGGATTCATGGCGTCCCATCCGTTCAGCTCTGTAATGGTGCCGAGATGGACAAACCAGTACATTTGTATGGCCTCCCAATAAGTACGGGGGGCATGTGCAGGAACCCATCGGCAGATTTCCGCTATTTTTTTCAGTTCCTCTTTGCGTTTCGGATCGGTTTCTTGTCCAGCCATCTTTTCGGCCAGTTCGGCATGGCGTTCGGCAAAAATGATAGCGGCATCACAGGAGATGGACATGGCGGTCAGTTCTTCTTGTTTGTCGGTTGCTTCTGGATCATTCATAAAATCCAGATTTTTCAACTCATGTGCAATACGTTCTTTCAAATCCAGCATGCCATGTTGATAAACCTTTCCGTCCAGAGAAGTATGGCCGGGGGCTCGTTGTTCCATGAATTCAGTGAACATTCCTACTTCGTAAGCTTCTTTCCATTCTTTGGGAACATGATTGAAGATGCGTTCGCGTTGGGTGCGCCCTTTCCAATAAGGAATTACCTCGCGCTCATAGGTGTCTATATCTTCCTGGCTGATGGTGTAACGCTGCAATTCGCGGGTGTTCAATACATGAAGGTCTTCCACGCTGTGACAGGTCAGTTCAGGGAAAGTCGATACGGCTTTGGGGCGTGGTCCACGTTCACCTACAATCAGTTCGTCTTCACCTATGTATATAGTTTTCCGTTTACAGATTTCAAGGAAGTTCAGTGCTCTTAGAATAGGAATTGGATACTTTCCTTCGTTTTCTTTGTAAAATTCGGTTTCTATCAGAGCACGTTCTATGGACAAAGAAGGTTGTGTATCAAAAGATTCTTGACGTAGGCGTCGGATACGATCTGTCATACCGTTGATTGTTGTTTTCATAAGAGTTATAATAAGGTCTACTGGTTCATAAATAGAAATTTCCATAAGGGCGGATTAATGGATCCGACCAATTGATGTGCAAGAGAATAAGATATCAAATAGAAAGAAACGTATGCCAAAAGTAAGATACGCTGTCATTTAATCCATCTTTATAGTGGTGTAATGTACAGTCTGCTGGCTTTTGGCATACCCTCCTGAAGAAGAAATGTTCTTAGTAGTAGAACATCAGGCAGTTGAACAATTTTCTATAGCCTTTGGAGTGCATTCACTTATACTTGTTTAATAATGGCCGAAATTACTGTTTGTTTTGCACATAAACAAAACTTATATACTGTTTAATAACAGGTTAATACCGGAAACTGCTTCCTCCTAAAAACTCTCTCAGTAAAGAAGTGGGAGGCAATTCTTTATCTTGTACCGAAGCGAAATATTCCAAGAATTTGCGTAAACGGTATGCTTCTGAATATTCCGGTTTGTTATTGGGAACATTCCTTAGAATAGGAATGGCATAATCCTTCATAATGGCCAGTTCAAACAACAGGGCAGAATTGAACATGGCATCTGCATTTTCCTGATATGGGAAGATCCATTTTTCTTCTCCGGCGCGTACGCTGGGCCATCTTCTGATTGTTTCCTCTGCGGAATAGCCACGGTATTTGTAATCGCGGATAATACGGCGCAACAAACGGTTGTCGGTAGTCGGAATATAATTATGATTGTCCAGCAGAATAGTGGTTAATGCCGATACATATATTTTATATTTATTCTCGGCGGGAATATGAGGGGTTAATTCGGGGTTAAGTGCATGAATCCCTTCGAGAATCAATATCATGTTATCGTCAATCTTAAGTTTGTCACCTTTAAATTCCCTTCTTCCTGTGGTGAAGTTGAAACGTGGTAACTCTACTTCCTTTCCATGAAGCAGATCTTGTAATTGCTTGTTGAAGAACTCCAAATCCAATGCATACAATGATTCGTAATCATAATCACCTTTTTCATCTTTTGGTGTCTTTTCTCGGTCAACAAAGTAATTGTCCAGGGAGATGGGGTAAGGTTTCAGCCCGTTTGCCATCAACTGGATACTGAGTCGTTTGCTGAAAGTCGTTTTACCAGAAGAGGATGGACCGGAGATAAGAACCAGTTTTACTCTTTGACCGTTTTTTCCTCTGTGGTATATCTCATCAGCAATATTGGAAATTTTTTTTTCCTGCAAGGCTTCAGACACATTAATCAGATCGGTGGCATAACCTTCATTACAGGCCACATTGAAATCTCCTACAGTACCCACACCTAAAATCTGATTCCAGCGTCGGTGCTCTTTGAATACTTCCAGCATTTTTTCTTGTTTTACTACTTCCTCCAATATTTCCGGATTCTGACGGTTGGGGACTCGCAGCAACAAGCCGTCATAGTATTTAACAATGTCGAATTTGCGGATATATCCGGTGCTGGGCAACAGACTGCCATAGTAGTAGTCAATGGTATCTTCTAAAGTATAATAATAGGAGTAAAGTTCCCCTGAAGTTTCAAGCAGTCTAACTTTGTCCATCATTCCTTTCCGGCGGAATAGTTCTACTACTTCAGTTGTGTGACATTCAAAACGGTGGAAAGGGATGTTGGCTTCCACAATCTCTTTCATTCGCTGCTTAATACGGGAAACATCATCCAGCCCGGTTTCGCGTCCTATCTGCAAGGCGCAATAATATCCTTTAGATACGGGATGTTCAAGCATGATTTTTCCATCAGGGTATAAGTCCTCCACCGCTTTGCACAAGATGAAGCAGAGAGAACGGACATAGGTACGCATTCCTGAAGGATTCAGTATGTTCAGGAACTCTACATCCTTATTATTATAGGCCCGGTAATTGAGTCCTTCTACTTTGTTATTGACTTTGGCACTGACCGGTCCGTATGGGATATCTAGATTAAAACCATTATAAATATCCAAAAGTGAGCTTCCGATTGGGAAGTTCTTTGAAATATTGTTATTTTTGCAACAGATTTGTAACATAATCGTAATAATTATTACTAACGTAGTGAAACGGCTTGAAATTTACTGAATAAAAGGGAGATTAGCCAATTCCTACCAAATTAATTAAAGATGGAGTATTCTTTTTATGATTTCTTAAAGCTGCTAGGTTCACTGGCGCTATTCCTTTATGGAATGAAAATCATGAGTGAGGGGCTGCAAAAGTTTGCTGGTGACAGACTGCGTAAAATCCTCACAGCGATGACCACCAACCGGGTAACCGGAGTGCTAACCGGTGTTCTTATCACTGCGTTAATTCAATCCTCTTCTGCTACTACTGTTATGGTAGTAAGTTTCGTTAATGCCGGACTCCTTACACTTTCACAATCAATTGGAGTCATTATGGGGGCAAATATCGGTACCACTGTCACTGCATGGATTATATCTGCGTTAGGGTTTAAAGTAGATATTGCTGCTATGGCACTTCCGTTATTGGCTGTTGGCGTACCCTTATTATTTTCAGGAAAGAGTAACCGTAAATCCATTGGAGAATTTATATTCGGTTTCTCTTTTTTGTTTATGGGCCTCTCTCTCTTGAAGACGAATGCTCCTGACTTAAGTAGAAACCCCGAAATGTTGTCTTTTGTTCAGAACTATACTGATATGGGATTTGGTTCTGTTATCTTATTTGTTGTCATCGGTACAGTTCTTACCATGATTGTACAGGCATCGGCTGCAACGATGGCTATTACTTTGATTATGTGTGCCAATGGTTGGATTAGTTTTGAGCTGGGGGCTGCGTTGGTACTTGGCGAGAATATTGGTACCACTATAACCGCTAACCTTGCCGCACTGACTGCCAATACGCAGGCCAGGAGGGCTGCGCTGGCTCATTTGGTGTTCAATGTTTTTGGGGTTATTTGGGTGTTATGCCTTTTCAAGCCTGTAACTATGGGGGTTTCATGGTTTGTAGAAGATATAATGAGAACAGCAGATCCGGCTGTTGCCGTATCTTTTAAACTGTCTGCTTTTCATACTACTTTTAATATATGCAATGTGTTGATTCTTATTTGGTTTGTCAAGTTGATAGAGAAAACTGTCTGTAAAATCATTCCTCAGAGAGAGCAGGATGAGGAATATCGTTTGCGCTTTATTACAGGTGGTATGCTTTCTACGGCAGAGCTTTCTATATTGCAGGCACGCAAGGAAATCAATCTCTTTGCAGAGCGTACTCATCGTATGTTTGGCATGGTGCGGGATCTGCTTCACACCACTAATGACAATGATTTTAACAAATTGTTCAGTCGTATTGAGAAATATGAGAATATAAGCGATAACATGGAGGTGGAGATCGCTAATTATCTGAATCAGGTATCCGACGGGCGTTTGAGTTCTGAAAGTAAGTTGCAAATTCGTGCTATGCTTCGTGAAGTGACTGAAATAGAAAGTATCGGGGACAGCTGTTATAATTTGGCACGTACTATCAATCGTAAACATCGCAGTGATATGGATTTTACTCCGAAACAGTATGATCATATTCATCAGATGTTCCAGTTGACTGATGATGCTTTGTCTCAGATGATTTCGTTGGTGGAAGATGAGCATCATGTGGTAGATGTGAATAAATCGTTTAATATAGAGAATGAAATAAATAACTATCGTAATCAGCTAAAGAACCAAAATGTGCTGGATGTGAATAATAAGGAGTATGATTATCAGATGGGGGTGCACTATATGGATATTATTGGAGAATGTGAAAAACTGGGCGATTATGTAGTAAATGTGGTGGAAGCCAGTAGCAATGTGAAGGAAAAGAAATCCTGACCTGAAAGGGCTATGGTGAACAGAATAGGTGCAGAGGTGCAAGGTTTAACCTATGATGGGTTAAATACTTTGTGCCTCTGTGTTTTTTAATAAAGTGTAAGAAAGAAGAGAGTCTAAATAAAAGAGAATCTACATGTCAATATTTGTTTTTTTTGAAACTGATAGGCTCACTGGTACTTCTGATATATGGTATGAAAACCGTGAGTGAGGCTTTGCAAAAACTGACAGGTGGGCATTTGCGCCATATTTTGGGTGCTATGACCACGAATCGCTTCACCGGATTGTTGACAGGTGCATTGTACAGCCTTCCACTGCAACAAATAGTATCTTTGGAAGAAGACGAATATCATTTGGTTGATCCTAACAAATCATTTAATATAGAGAATGAGAGAAACAATTACCGCAACCAGTTGAAGGATCAGAATGTATTGGATGTGAATAATAAGGAATATAATTATCAGACGGGGGATCATTATATGGATATTATCAGCGAATGCGAAAAATTAGGCGATTATGTAGTAAATGTTGTTGAGGCACGTACAGATATAAAGGAAAAGAAAATTTGATTTGTAGAAGGACAAGTTAAAAGAAAAGCGTGGAACTGAATACCGCCTAATTTACCGAAATGGGATAATGCCGCGTTTAGACGCTTGTTTTGCTATTTAATTGATTTTCTTGCACATATTGCACTTCTTATCATTTCTTATCAGAATTTTATTTGAAAATATTTTGGGATAATTGGGAACATTTACGGGAAAATGTATTACCTTTGCAGACGTAACGATAAACATCTCTCTTTATGAAAATAAGCATCAGCCTGAAGCCTATAAAGGATGCCTCCGCAAAAGGCATTTCCGCCATCTGTTTCCGCATCCGCGAAAAAGCCATAGATATCAAGGTGGTGTCCGAAATCACCGTTCACGAACGGTACTGGGATATGGACACACTTTCCTACAAGCGCAACACCGTTGTGCCAAAGGACGAGCAGAAGCAGGTCAGCCTGCAGATAGCCGCCGTCATCGAGCGTGCCACCGACACCTTTTCGCACAAAGCCGACAGCGCGTGGCTGAAAGAGGTCATCGAAGAGGTGCTGCATCCGCAGCTTGCCTATGAACGCAACCACCCCCATATCGTAAACCGCGTGCATGAATACTACGAACAGCACGACGGAGCACTGCGGACAAAAGACAACATCCTCGACCTCGAACGCAAGCTGACACGCTACCACCGCTACCGTCAGGAGATTGAAGGCGACAAGGATTTCCGGCTGTTCGTGGAGACCATCACGCTCGAAGACCTCAATGATTTCCGCGACTACATCACCAACGAGCACGCCCTGAGGCTGGAATATCCGGAGCTGTACGAGGGATGCTTCGCCAAGACCAACAAACCCAAGCCCATTTCCGGCACCACAATCATCAATGTCATGAACAATCTCTGCGTGTTCCTGCACTGGTGCAAGAAGATGGGCTACACCCAGTCCGAAGCCTTCCTGCAGTACGGCTGCAAGACCCCGGTTTATGGAGACCCGTTCTACCTCACCATCGAGGAACGCAACCGGCTTTATGATGCAGATCTCACGGACAGCCCCAAGCTGGCAGTCATCCGTGATATCTTCGTGTTCCACTGTTATATCGGATGCCGCGTCGGCGACCTGTACCGCCTGACCCGCGCCAACATCCGTGACGGCTTTGTGGAGTACATGCCGCAGAAGACCAAGAAGTGCCAGGCAAAGACCGTCCGTGTGCCGCTGCATGAAAAGGCAAGGGCGATACTGGAACGGTATAAGGGTCACGAGCCGCAGCTGCTGCCGTTCAAGAACATCGCCATATATAATAAAGGTATAAGGGAACTGCTGAAGCACTGCGGCATCGACCGCATGGTCACCATCCTCGACACACACGGCTATGAGACCGTGCAGCGTCCGCTCTACGAGGTAGCCACGAGCCACACCGCAAGAAAGACTTTTGTCGGCAACCTCTACAAGCAGGTGCCCGATCCGAACCTTATCGCATCCATGTCAGGGCACGTCGAGGGAAGCCGGGCGTTCAAGAGATACCGCAGCATCGACGACGACATGAAGCGCAAGCTCGTGGAAATGATAGACTGACAGCAAACGGATAAATACATACACCATGAAAGTAACAGCCTTCATACGCAAGACGGCGGCCAAGAACAATGTCACCGACCTTGCCAAAGTATATTTCAGGCTCCGGGATACCGGAGGAGTGGACATCAAGGCCGCCAGCGAGCTTGCCATCAACCCCAACCACTGGAGCGCGGAGAAGCAGGGCTACAAGCCCCGCGTCTATCTTGTCTCCGACGACAAGCGCATGGCGTTCGACAAGGCCATACAGGAAATCACACACCTTATCGCCAGGGAGTACCACCGTGGCGTGGACGGTGCGTGGCTCCAGAACCTTATCGAGGAGTACCATCACCCCAATATCAACTCGCACAGCGGCAACCGCAGCGAGACCTACAGCCTGACTCATCAGATACGACGCTACATTGACGAGACGCCGCTGGCAAAGGACAGCCGCGACCACCATTTAGGCAACATTGACAAGATAAGCCGCTACGAGCGGTTCCAACAGGAGGTCATGCACCGGCGCGGCTTCCGCCTCTGCGTGGACTCCATCACCGCCGACGACCTGCGCGAGTTCAAGGAATGGCTCCTTGCCGAGCACACCTACGGAGAGCTGTACCCCATCTTCTACCGGGACATCCATCCTAACAAATACGCACAGATGCGTTCCGAGAACACCGTCACCGGCTATTTCTACCGTATCCGCACCGTCATCAAGTGGTGTGTCAAGAACGGCATGACCCGCAACAACCCCTTCGACCGCTATCAGGTGGCGCAGCAGATGTACGGCGACCCGTTCTATCTCACGCTCGAAGAGCGCGACAAGGTGTATTACGCCGACCTGAGCAAGCTGAACCCCGTGTATGCCGTCTACCGGGACATCTTCATGTTCCAGTGCCTCATAGGATGCCGCGTCAGCGACCTCGCCTCGCTGACGCGGGCGAATGTCGTGGACGGCTGCGTGGAATACATCCCGCAGAAGACCAAGGGCGTGCGTGCCGGAACCGTGCGCGTACCGCTCAACCGCAAGGCCCTCGACATACTGGAACGCTACAAGGAACTGAAGACCGCGCTGCTTCCTCACTTCTGTCAGGGGACATACAACAAGCGCATCAAGGATGTGCTGAAATACGTAGGCATCGACCGCATGGTCATGACTCTCAATCCCAAGACGCGGCAGGAGGAGATGCGCCCGCTGTATGAAGTGGCTTCGACACACACGGCACGCAAGACCTTCATCGGCAACCTATACAAACAGGTCAAGGATCCGAACCTGATAGCGTCCATGTCAGGCCATACCGAGGGCAGCCGCGCGTTCGCCCGCTACCGCCAGATTGACGACGAGATGAAAAAGGAACTTGTAAACCTGCTTGACTGACATGACCGATGAAGAACAAAGGGCTGCCAGCGAAGCGTTCAAGGAGAGGCTTCTCAAGTGGCAGAACGTGCATAAGGAAGAGTACGGACACTTCACCCGGCTGATGCAGTCGCAGGACTGTTCCGGTTACATAAGTTTCTACAAACAGGTGGTAAAGTACATACCCCAGCTTGAAGAAGACTGGAGCCGGGCATGGAACAGCGACGGCATGGACGGGTTCGATGATATCATACGGACAGTCATGACAAGCGGCTTCCCAAAAAGCCTGCTGGATGACTTCGCACTGCATGAGGGTGATCCGCCACCGAAAAAATCCCTGAAGGAGAAGCTATGCCGCCTGATCGGAATAAAGCCCAAACCGAAAGTCCGCCTGTCGGCACCTCTCATACTGTGCTGGCTGTACAACGGCAGGGGCTTCGAGTCCATATATGAGACACTGACCCGGCAGATGCAGTCCCGCTGGGCGGACGGCATGGACAAGGAAAAGTGCATGGAGTCCGGACTGGAACTGGTAAAAACAAGCATGGACGGAGGTTTACGAACGCAGGAGAAATGGGACGAATATTTCAGACGGAAAAAGGTTATGGACTCCGGCGACATGAGCGGCTGGGTGATGGAGAACGCCTTTCGCTGTTCCGGAAACACATCCGGTGCCAGCGGACAGGCTGAACCGGAAAGCCACGAACCTAAGGTGTCCGGTCGCAGGAAATCCGGAGAGCAGCCGCTCATCAATTATCTCAGCTGTGGAAACAGGGAAGCTGTCATTGCCGTAATCCGGCAGTTCGTCATCGCCAACAACACCGCCAACTGCCTTGCCCTCCCTTTCTTCGCCCTTGAGCAGCTGGAATTCTTCACACGGGTTATTGACGCGAAAGAATACAGCACCGGACTCGCAAGACAGTTCGCAGACCTCGGAAACCTGAAAAGCGAGAGTTCGTGCCGTCAGGCGTTGGGAAACCTGCGCAAGCCGCAGTTCGTCATCATCGGCGGCAAGCAGTGCAACGGCACCCTGCTCGAAAGCGACGAGTACGCGCCCCGGCTGGAAAGGCTCAAGACCGCCCTGTCGGAAGCCGCCTGTTCCGGACAGGCGTAAAGCGTCCTTTTCGTGCGTGAAATTACTGCCAAAAGTCGTTGATTTTTATAATTTGTCGGATTTTTCACGTGAGAAGTCCGACAAAACCAGTGGTCTCAAGTTTAGTTGCTACACGAAAAATAACTTTTTTCACGTTTTGTCAATGTAAAAAGATTGATTTTCGTGCGTAATTTTGCGATATTCCCCTTTATTCATTACCTTTGCAAAAAAATAATAGACTATGACATACAGACTTATAGCCCGACAACGTGAATGTGATGAACTCACACGCTGCATGGAATCCGACAAATCCGAATTCGTGATTATCTGCGGACGCAGACGAATCGGCAAGACATACCTTGTCGAGAGATATTTCGGCGGAAAATTTGATTTCAGATACGTCGGAGGACATAATATGCGGACAAGAGAACAGCTACGCAACTTCTCCAAGGCACTAAGGAAATATTCAGGAAGGAAGATGCCGGAATTCGCGGACTGGTATGAAGCGTTCGACGCTTTGGAAGAATACCTCGGATCCTTGCCGCAGGACAGGAAAAAGGTCATATTCATTGACGAGATGCCGTGGATGGATTCAAGCCGGTCAAATTTCGTGAGCGCATTGGAAAATTTCTGGAACGGGTGGGCGAACAGCCAATACAACATTGTGCTGGTAGCCACCGGCTCCGCGACTTCATGGATGGTCGACAAGCTGCTCATGAACCGTGGCGGACTGCACAACCGTATAACGCGAAGGCTCTACCTGTCCCCGTTCACACTGCACGAGACTGAGGAATACCTGAAAAAACGGCATACCACATGGGACAGGTACGAGATGCTCCAATGCTACATGCTGACAGGCGGCGTGCCCTTTTACCTTGACCTGATCGAGCCGAGAGAGACACTGGCAAGGAATATCGACCGGCTTTGCTACGAAGAGGACGGAGCCTTGGGCAAAGAGTTCGACGAGTTATACAACGCGGTATTTCCCAATGCGGAAACCTATATATCCGTTGTAAGGTTGTTGTCGGAACACAAGAACGGCATGACCAGAAAAGAAATCGGAGAAAAGCTTGGCTTGAACGGCACAAACCTGTCCCGTATCATAAAGAATCTTGAGAAATGCAATTTCATAGGAAAGCGTGCCCAGTTCGGAAATAAAAAGAATGAGGCGATATATCGTCTCATTGACTTCTATACCCTGTTCTATTTCAAATTCATAGAGAACAACCTGTCTCTTGACAAAATGTGGTGGACGCACCATCTTGACTCCGGCAGCATAAACGCATGGCGTGGACTGACTTTTGAAATCATCTGCATGGAGCATCACCGACAGATAAAACAGGCTCTCGGCATTTCAGGAATGGCGACTTCCGTATCGACATGGCGTTGCTATCCGGACGCGAAGAACAATCTCCCTGGAGCGCAGATAGACATGATTATCGAAAGAGCCGACCGGATGATACACCTCTGCGAAATGAAATTCTCCCAAAAGGCATACAACATCTCAAGCGAGTATGAACAGAAATTGCGTGACAGGATGTGGCTTTTCGATACAAAAACCAAGAACAGCAAACCCCTTGTCCATACCTTTGTCACAACATTCGGTCTTGGTGAGGGCAAGCACCACAGCATAGTCCATAGCGAGGTAACGATGGACGATCTGTTCAATTCATGAGCCGTCAAAGATGGAAACTGAATAAAATTCATGTGAAATCCTTTGTCATATTTGTCTTTTTCGTCATGACAAATATGACAACCGCATAAATTACAGCATTTTACGATACGCACGCTAATTTTGCGCCGTCAGATCTTCCCCGTGGTCTGGCGGCGCGGTTTTTCTATATGCCACCGGAAAATCCGCGTCAGGGGGACAGGTGGCCATGTCGGATTACAAAACCATTACAGTTATGATAAACATAGACAGTCTGGTCGGTCTCGGCGCGAATGTCCGCGTGGAGCTTACACCTGACGATTTGCGGATGTTCGCGGAGTCCATCGTGGAGCGTACCCTTGCGGCACGCGGGAAACTGGCGGAGCAGTCCGCCCCTGAGCGTGAAGAAACCTATCTCGGCACGAAGGAGGTGCAGCATATGCTCGGCGTGTGCGAGGGCACGCTCATCACATGGGCAAAGCGCGGCTACCTCGTGCCGATCAAGGTCGGCAGCAAGAACCGCTATGCCCTGTCGGACATACGCCGCATCCAGAACGGCGGCAGGAGTGAGACCGTCGCGGAGTTCTGCAAACGGAAGAAGGAGGACGGACAATGAACGGGGGCGTGAACATCTACACACTGATGCGCGGCTTCTGGAGGGAGAACGACTACGAGCCGTTCTCCACGGCAGAGATAGCCCTGTTCTTCCTGCTCGTGGACAAGGCGAACTGCCGCCGCTGGAAGATGCCGGTCAAATGCCCCACCGCCGTGGCGTGCCGCTCCATCAAGGCGACGAAGCAGACAGTCATGACGGCGCGGGAGAACCTGCGCAAGCGCGGCATCATCCTTTTCACCAAAGGCAAAGGGAACGGCAACACCCCGGAATACACGCTCGTGCCTGACCCGCACGACTGGACGGTCGGCTTGACGGACGACTTGACCATCAGCGAGACCACCGGCTTGACCAAGGACTTGACCACCGGCTTGACCCATTATAATATAAAAGATATAAATAATAAAGATAAAATATATTCTAATAATGGCGAAGGTCGAATTTTGAATCTGGACGAGCTTGAGAAATTCCTGCTTGCCGACACCAAATGGCATGACCAGATACAGGTCCGGCTGTCGGAGCAGTATAAGACGGATGCCTGCCAAATAAAAAAGCATCTTGCCGCCTTCTTCCAACAGCTCCGCTGCCAAGGGATGGACAGCAGGGAAGAAAAGGAGTGCCGCACCCATTTTTACAACTGGATAAAGAAACAACTCAAAGAAACTTACGATGGAAACAACAGACAACATGAACCGGATAGACGTCGAGGCTCTGATGTCACGGCTGACCCGGCGAGGGACTACGACGGAGCGTTTTAGGCTTCCGATGGAACAGGAACAGGCGGAGCGGGTGCTGCTCTCAGCCGTGAAAGCGGAAGTGGAATACCGCTGCCGCCGCTTCGAAATGAACAGCCATGTGGAACAGCAGGCCGCCACCATCGCCGGATGGCTCACGGACGGCGGCTCACGCTTCGGACTGCTGCTGTGCGGCGGCTGCGGCAACGGCAAGAGCACGTTTGTCAAGGCGTTCCAGCAGATATTGAACCAACTTCAACTGCGCAACGAGTACGGGCACGGCTATTGGGGAATCCGCATCATGGACGCGCGGGGCATCGCCCGGATGTGCAAGGGCGACAACCATGAATGGGAGCACATCTGCAATCTGCCCATGCTGGCGGTTGACGACCTCGGTGTCGAGCCGCTGGAGATACAGGACTACGGAAACATCCTTTCCCCTATGGTCGAACTGCTGACACGCCGCTATGACCGGCAGCTGTTCACGATGGTCACCACCAACCTTACACCGCAGGAGATACGCGCCAAGTACGGAGACCGCATCGCCGACCGCCTGAACGAGATGATGGTGAAAATCGTGTTCTCGAACCCAACGTACCGGAAATGAAGGCGTTGCATCGCAAAGCCGGAGGAGGGCGTTTTTGAGTATGTTGCGAGATATGTTTTGGTGTTACCCCAAAACGCCTCGCCGCTCCCTTCCGGTCGGGAGAAGGCCGCTCGCAGGCTCGCACCCGTCAACTGTTTTACGAATCTTAAAATCCCCATTATATGCCAAGAAAGAAACTACCGCCAGAAGAACTGCGCACCCGCACCGTCACCACCAAGATGACGGAGGAGGAGCGTCAGCACATATACGGCACAGCCCGGAAATGCGGGCTGACACCGAGCGACTACATGCGCCAGCGCGCCATCGGCTATGACCCACCGGCAGCCCTGACGCAGGAGGAGGCCGCCCTGCTTCACAACCTCGACGGGTGCCGCGTGGACATCGTCAACTATGCCAACGCCCTCGCCGGAATGAAGCGGGAGCAGCGCATGGAGATGTTCAACCGGGTGCCCTTCATGCTCGAATGGTACCGGCAGGTCGTCCCCGTCACCAATGCCGTCAACGAGTTCGTCAACTCTGTCATCAGGGGCGGACGGATACAGGAGCGCACACTCGCCAATCTCCGGAAGCTGAAGCCATGATAGCGAAAGCCAAATCCATATCGCACGGCATCAACGCCCTGAACTACATCACGGGCGTGTCGGCCAACAAGAAGCATCCGGAAAAGATTTTCCATGTCTGCGACAACCTGCTTGCGCCCGGTCTGGATCCGATGGGGATATGGAACTCCGTCAAGCTGGATTCACTGTCCCATCCGCGCATGAGGAACAACATCATCCGCATCGAGATAAGCCCTGCGAAGGAGCACACCGCGGACTTCACGATGGAGGACTGGCGGCAGCTGTGGCACGACTTCGTCACCGAGTTCGACCGTCAGGAGTTCAAGGGCAAGCGCAAAAGCATACTATCGCCGAAGACCAACATCGCCGGAAGCCGTTACACCGTGTGGCTGCACGAGGAGGCGAAAAGCGGCATCCCGCACCTGCACGCCGCCGTGAGCCGGGTGGACTGCAACGGTGTCATCAACAATGACAGCAACATCCACCTCAGGGCGCAGCGGGCGGCGGAAAGGATTGCCCGGAAACGGGGCTGGCGCACGGCGGCATCCGTCCATGAGGTTAACCGTCTGACTGTCGGTGACGACTGCATGGCGGTGCTGCGGCAAATGAAGGAATGGTCGCTCGACGGCTACTTCGGCGGACTCCGAGCCAGAGGCTACGAAGTCCATACACGTCCGGATAATGACGGCATAATCCACGGCTATGCCTTGTGCATGGGCAACGCCAAGTTCAAGGCTTCCGAACTGGGCAAAGGCCGCAACCTGATGGTGACTAAACTTGAAGCCACATGGAACAGGCTGCATACCGACAACAAGCAGAGCATAACCCCACACACGCAGGATCTGGAGCAAAAAGCAGGACATGAAACGGAACGGAAACCGGACACGATGCACGATTACACCGTCAGCCGTCCCGGCACAAGGAGTGTGGAATTCCCCCACGAAGGCGAGACATACACCCGTTTCATCCCGGAGAAGGTCATGCAGCTGTTCGAGGACGAGTTCGACTACCGCGAAACGGAAAATTATGACGAGCTGACCAACGAGGCTTGTTTCCTTTTCTCCGTCATGCAGGGCTTCATCGCCGCTCTCAACACCCCTGACTGTCCGTCCGGAGGCGGCGGTTCATCGGACAACGACCTGCCGAAGAAACGTGACGACCTTGAGGAGGAGATGGAGCGTGCCCGGCGTTGCGCTCAGGCTGCCCGCTCGAAAATCGGCACAGTGAGACGAAACAGATACAAACGATAACACATTATTTATGATATGGCTCTGAAGAAATTTGACATTCCGGAAATCGACGATGCGATTTCCGAGGCGAAACATGAGGAACAGTTGCGGAAGCAGCAGGAAGAGGCGGAAAGAATCGCGACTGTTCTTCAGGCGTTCCTTGCCCAATCGCCGGACATCATAAACGCGATGCGGGCGGTCATACCGCTGCTCGATGCAAAGAAATTCTCCGCTCAACTCAGCGAAGACCTGCGTAAATCGGCAAACAGCATGACCGCACAGGTCGGTGAAAACCTACGGAAGTCCGTCGGTGAGATTGAAAAGCGGTTCATCGCTGATGTGACTCCGCTGATCGAACGGGTTGAGCGGTCGGAGAAGCGTGTTTCCGTACCTATATTGGCGTTCTATGTCATCATCACTACGCTTGTTTTCCTTGCCGCGTTTTTCGCGTTGGTGATTTTCGCCAACGCGCATTCGCTCCATTCGGCGGCTCTTTCCCAATCCGCCATCATCATCGCGGTATGCTGGGGTTTGGGAATTGCCGGAATTATATATCTGTCAAGGAAGCAATGAGAAGACAACGCCCGCGCATCCGGCTACCCGGCATAGGAAGTATGAACATTAAAATCAGATACAATGGCAACAATAAAAGTAAAATTCCGCCCGTCCGCAACCGAAGGTCACGAGGGCACCCTCTATTACCGTATCATCCACAACCGCATCGCGCGGCAGGTCAGCACCGGGCACCGCCTGTTCCCTGAAGAATGGGACAGGGCATCTGCCGCTCCCGTGTCCATCCTGCCCGGCAGGGAGACACATATTCAGGAAGTCCACAGCTGCATCGAGGCAGACCTCGCGTGCCTGCACAGAATCATCACCGGACTGAACCACCGGGAATTGCCCTATTCGGCAGATGACGTAGTGGGCGCGTTCCGCTCCCGGTCTGAGACTGGAGATTCCTTTTTCGCGTTCATGCGCTCGGTCATCATGCAGATGCAGCATGCCGGACGCATCCGCATCGCCGAGACCTATTCCTGCACGCTCAACAGTTTTACGCGCTTCCGTGGGGGAACCGACCTGACTGCCGCGTCCATCGACACCGATTTGATACTCGGATATGAGGCGTATCTCAGGGGCGAGGGGCTGTGCCGCAACTCCACCTCTTTCTATATGCGCAACCTGCGTTCGGTCTACAACCGTGCGGTGGACAAGGGGCTAACCGCGCAGCACCATCCGTTCAGACTGGTATATACCGGCGTTGACAAGACCGTGAAGCGGGCTGTTCCTGTCTCGGTCATCAAGACGCTCAAGGCGATGAACCTGACCGGCATCCCGGCACTTGAACTGGCACGCGACATGTTCCTTTTCTCCTTCTACACGCGCGGCATGTCGTTCATCGACATGGCCTATCTGCGCAAGAGCGACCTTGCGGGCGGAATGCTGACCTACCGCCGCAAGAAGACGGGGCAGAAACTTACTATACGCTGGGAGAAGTGCATGGAGGATATTGCCGGCAGATACCGTTCGGAATCTTCCCCTTATCTTCTCCCTCTCATTATGCCCGGCGGCAATGAGCGGACGCAATACCACAACATGAGCCACACCGTCAACCGCAGCCTCAAGACCATCAGCGGAATGCTCGGACTGGATGTGCCGCTCACCATGTATGTCGCGCGCCACTCATGGGCGAGTGTGGCAAAGAGCCGCAACATCCCCATGTCGGTCATCAGCGAGGCGATGGGGCATGATTCGGAGGCCACCACGCGCATCTATATCTTGTCGCTCGACACGAGCGAGATTGACAAGGCGAACCGGATGATACTGGACTCCCTGTGACAATGTTTCCCCAATGACGGGAAATCAGGTAAAATGACGGTTGATTTTGTTGAACAAGGTATAAATCTCTAAGTAAGAGATGTTTCCGGGGTGCAAATTTACTAATTTTTCTCCACATATCGTTGCATTTCACTGTATTTTTTATTCGGTTTTTAAGTCGGACTATCAAAACACACAATCCCGTTCAACGCAATTCCTTCGCTTACGCAATGCAACTACCTGAATAATAGCATGATGCTTGCAAAATACATCTCTTACTTAGAGATGTACCGCAAGCTGGAGGCTAAAATCCTTGGTGTGAGCTATGGATGTCCGTCCTGCGGAGACAGATATCCGTGGAATCGAAGACCGGACAAACCGGGGAACGGCATGGACAGCTTCCTTATATGGTATGATTAAAAAAATATAGTTATAGGACTGAGTTAACGGATTATAAGAATAGAAAGGCGATGGTGGAACAGCAGATACACACTTATGCTGAATCCGCTCCTGTACAGGAACTGCCTGCGATAAACTCGCTTCCAACCGGGGAACGGAATTCCGTGGCGAAACGCAAATACGCCACGGCGGTGGAGATGTATGCCTGCTCCGACCTGTCCATACGGCGCATCGCCAAACTCTGCCATGTTACCGAAGCCGGATTGAGCGCCCACATAGGCCGGTACCACCGTGCCATGCTATTCGCCCGCTACGGACTGTCAGACGATGACGGCGATTTACAGACCCTGAAGGTGAAACCGCCGCGCGGCCAGTCGCCCGTCACTTACCGCAAATATAAGGATGCCATAGCCGCCTGTCAGGACTTGGCGTACATCGAATACAATATCTCCCAGATAGGCCGTATGTTCAAACTCGACGGCTCGGCACTCGCCTCACAGCTGCGTTTCCACTACCCGGATGTTATACCGTTCCGCGAACGGCTGCGCAAGCGTCTGGGCATCACCGACAACACCCACCGTGGTGTGCGTCCTTGGTGCGATGATGCTTATAAGGAAGCGGTGGCGATGTACCGCGACACCGACCTGTCGATACCGGAGGTGGCCGAGCGGTGCAACGTGCCGTTGGGCGGCCTGAGCCAGCACCTGCGCTACTACCATCAGGATGTGATAAAGGCGAAGGCAAAGAAACGCGCCGCCTCGAAACAGAAGGTAGGCTCACGCAAGGCGGGACGGCTTGCCGGGAACGGCAACGCCTACGGGCCGAAGCCACAGACCGTAGCGAAGTATGCCAAGGCACTGGAACTGTTCCGCACCACCGGCATGACCATCGAGGAGATAGCCTTGGCGACGGGTGTGACGGAGAGCGGCTTCGCAGGCTACCTGCACCAGTGGCACCGGGGCGAGAAGCTGCGCCGCCGTGGTCTGGAATGGGACGGCGAGAGTGAACCCGACCTGCTCGGCACCAGACGCAAGCTGCCATCGGTGGCTTGTAAATACGCTCCGGCAATCGAAAGTCTGAAAGCTAACCCTCGCCATGTGGCGGAGGTCGCCGCCGAGTTCGGCTTCAACCCGGAGGTGTTCCGCGAGTATCTGAAGAAGCACGAGCCGGGGCTGTACGCCCTGCACGGCATGACACGCCGTGCCGACGGCAAACTGGTGAAGCGCAGCAGCGAGGAGAAATACGGCGCGGCGATACAGGAGTACGCCACGACAGCCGAACCGCTGAAAAGCATCGCCCGGCGACACGGTATCGTGTATAACAGTATCATGGGCTATGTGATCCGCAACTGCCCCAGGGAAAGGGAAATGCACCGGCGGCTCGTGGAGCGGGAAGAGGCGGCAAGGAATGCGGATACGGACAGTAAAGTATAGAAACGGAAACAATAAACCAATCATAGATGAAACGAAAGATATTCATACTGATAGTTGCGGCGATGTCAATGTTCGCCGCGCAGCGGACACAGGCGCAGGACGTGGGGCTTAAGACCAACCTTGTCGCTGACGGGTCGTTGAGTCCCAACCTTGGCGTGGAAGTAGGTCTCGCCCCCAGGTGGACGCTCGACCTTACGGGCGAGTTCAACGGCTGGGCGCTCTCGCACAACCGCAGGTGGAAGCACTGGCTGGTGATGCCGGAGGCACGCTACTGGCTGTGCGACCGCTTCTCCGGACACTTCTTCGGCGTGGAAGCCCACGGCGGACAGTACAACATCGGCGGCTTCGACGGCAAATGGAACCTCTTTGGCACCGACGCGCGCAAGCTCAAGGACACCCGCTATCAGGGCTGGTTCGTGGGCGGCGGCATCACCTACGGCTACGCATGGATCCTCGGCAAGCACTGGAACCTTGAGGCGGAGATAGGCGTAGGCTACTCCTACACCCGCTACGACCGCTTCCGCTGCGCCGGATGCGGCAAGAAGATAGAGACCGACAAGCCCCACCATTACGTTGGGCCGACAAAGGCGGCGATCAACTTGGTTTACCTGTTCTAAAAACTCCACACGAATATGAAAAGAATAGCGATACTTGCAATGGCGGCATCCCTGACATGTGGAGTCGCGCAGGCTCAGGAAGAGCCTCTGAACATCAATGTGGGCGGTGCGCTTGTCGAAGGGCTCCGCATGACACGCAACGGACAGTACCTGACCGTTGATATGGCACTCGACCTCATGGAGCTGAAAGTGCCCTCCAACCGTGCGGTGCTGCTCACGCCCCGCATCGTCAACGGCGCGGACTCGCTCGATCTCCCCTCGGTGGGCATCTACGGACGGCGCAGATACTATACATATATAAGGAACGGCGAGAGCATGCTCACAGGGGCTGATGAAAAATCGTTCAAGGCTTCCGAGAAGCCGGATATGCTGCCGTACCATGCCGATGTGGACTATGCCGACTGGATGGACGGGGCGAAGCTCGCCCTTGACCGTCAGGAGTACGGCTGCTGCAACAGCCTGCTCGATGAACAGTACGCACGCTTGGGCGGATACGACGCGCCGGTGGAGAAAGTGGCTTTCTTCCCGGAACTGGTGTATGTGAAGCCGAAAGCCGAGCTGACCAAGAGCCGCGCCCTCGAAGGGTCGGCGTTCATAGACTTCCCCGTCAACCGCACGGAGATACACCCGGACTACCGCCGCAACACGGTTGAGCTTGGCAAGATACAGGCAACGATAGACTCCGTGCGCGGCGACCGCGACGTGACCATCACGCAGGTATGGCTCAAGGGCTACGCCTCACCGGAGAGTCCGTACAGCCACAACCGCGACCTCGCCATAGGGCGTACCGCCGCGCTGAAGAGCTACATACAGCAGCTCTACCGCTTCGAGCCGGGCATCATAGCCACCGACCACGAGCCGGAGGACTGGGCGGGTCTGCGCAAGGCCGTTGAGCAGAGCAACATCGCGCACAAGGCTGAGATACTCGCCCTGATAGACAGCGACCGTGAGCCTGACAACAAGGAGTGGAAGATAAAGTCCACCTATCCGGAGGAGTACCGCTTCATGCTCGGCACGTTCTACCCGGCGTTGCGCCACACCGACTACCGCATAGCCTACAACATACGCGGCTACAACGATGTGGAGGAGATAAAGCGCATCCTCGCCACCCGTCCGCAGAAGCTGAGCCTTAACGAGTTCTACCTCGTGGCTCAGGAGTACGAGCCGGGCACCGACGAGTTCAGTGATGTGTTCGACACAGCCGTGCGTATGTTCCCGACCGACGAGACCGCCAACCTGAACGCTGCCAACGCCGCCATACGGCGTGACGACTTCGTAGCAGCGGAGAAGTACCTCGCCAAGGCAGGTGACACCGCCGAGGCTGACTATGCCCGCGGCGCACTCGCCATACGCAAGGGCGATATAGACACCGCCCGCCAATGGCTTGGCAAAGCCAAGGCGAAAGGGCTGGCACAGGCAGGCGTGACGCTCGAAGAGCTTGATGCGAAGCCGGTAAAGAACAACAAGAGACAAGAGAACAAATAACTTTAATATTAACTTTTTAATTAAATCATTTCTAAAAAATGAAGAAAGCAATTTTGGGAGCACTCTTCGCAGGCGCAATGCTCGCCTCGTGCTCCAATGATGATTCTATCATCAATGGTGGCGACCCATTTGACGGAGAACAGGCATTCGTCAAAGTGAAAATCGCAATGGCAGACGATGCCGGACGCGGAACCCGTGCCGGTGAGACAACACCGAATACCGGTGACTATGTAAATGGTTCTGAAGCGGAAAACAACGTCTATACTGTCGGTTTCAAGTTCTACGGTGCCGATGGCAGTTTCTACGGCTACGGTGAGACAATCGAAAACCCTACCGTTGAACGAGAAGGAGCTAATGGAAACGTCGAGGCGAAAATAGCTGCTGTTGTAGCACTCAAGATCAACGAAGGTGCACCGAAACCTACCAAGGTTGTAGCGTATGTGAACTGTGAGGATTGGAAACAGGAAGGAAGCGAGCCCGCCCTCTCAGACATAAGCGCAACCACAACCGTAATCAACGGCACTAAGGAAGGAGTTACCAGCACCACCAACTTTGCCATGACAAGCTCCAACTACGGAACCGATGGCTATGCTACCACTGTCCCTGCAACATCATTCAAAGAAACACCAGATGCTGCAAAAGCAGACAATACAGCCGTTGAAATCTATGTTGAGCGTCTCGCAGCCAAGGTTCAGGTAAACAAAGCTACAGATTTGGATTCTAAAAATGATGAGCTCACAAAAGGCGACTACAAACTGAAGTTCGTCATGGACGGCTGGAATCTCGGCGGTATCAACAATTCTTCGTATCTCATCAAGAACCTTGACGCATCATGGGCAACAACAGCTCCTTGGAGCGGTTGGGATGCTACTTCTGATTTCCGCTGCTTCTGGGCAAAGGACATGAACTACGATTATGCAGTTGTTTCAGGTCTGGGTTACAAGTCTTGGACTGCAGGCCATACCAACAATAATGCGCTGTATTGCTGCGAAAACACATTTGCGGTTCGTGGAAATTCTACTGCCAACCGTTACAAGGTGCAGCCGTTCGTATATGTGATGGGACACTACGAAGTTACAAAAGGTACCACAACTGTTACAGATTCCTACCTCTACAACTATGCAGACGGTATCTATCCTGAAAGTGCCATGATTGCAAACATGCAGACCGCAAGCGGAACAATCGTGTACAAGCAGGATGCAACTGACAACACTAAATATGACGGTCAGAGCCTTGCCGGTAAAGTAGAAATTGTTTCTTACACATATAAGGAAGGAACTAATACTATTACTGATGCTTCACGCGTGATGCTTAAATTGAAAGCCGATGCTGATTTGAAAGACTTGTTCATTAAGAATCCGGATGCATCTTCTGCTGATAAATATATTGCCGCTACTGAAACGAATGTAAATGAAGCGCTTGCAAAGACTCCGGTGATTGCCTACGGCTTCAAATATGATGCTACTGCCGGTGGTTACTTGGCATACTTCCCCGTGCTCATCGAACACCTGAACTACAATTCTACAGAAGATGCCACTCAGGAAGTCGGTGCATACGGTATCGTCCGTAACCATGTCTATAACCTGACGATTACAGAAATCAAGACCCTCGGTATCGGTGTGTTCAATCCGGATGTTGACATCATCCCTGACGAAAAGGCCAAGACATTGTACCTCGGTGCCAAGATCAACATCCTTTCTTGGAAGTGGGTCAACCAGACTGTCAAACTCTGATAACTGCAACGAATTTCAGACTAATCATATATCGGAGGAGGGCGCAAGGCTCTTCTCCGATATTCAAAAACCATCCGCAAGGAACACCCTCCGCAAGGAGAACAGAAGAAGCACCTGCGCACCGGTGCAAAGAGTGATGCGCACCCCCGGAGACAAGGGATGGCGGCACAGATATGCCGCAGACCAAAGACGCTCTCCCACCAAACGAGATAATAACGACGGCGGACACCGTTCCGCCGCACCATATATGCCGAGGCTCATGCCTGCCCCAACGTGGACGGAACGGAGCCGAGGAACGAATGAAAGAAACGTATTCAGGAAATAAAGAAAAATATATAGATAATGAACTTATCGGACATAAATATCAGAAGAACGGGACGGACGGCAGGACTGGCAGCCGCGATGCTGTGCGGGCTGCTCGGCTCGTCCTGCGACAACACCATCTACGACGACGAGGGCGACTGCGCCCCTCGCTACAAGGTGGGGTTCGTCTATGACCGCAACATGAAGTGGGCGGATGCCTTTCCGCACGAGGTGGAAGCAGTGAAGTTGCACCTGATAGATGCCGACGGCAAGGTGGCGGCGGTGTTTCAGGAGAGCGGAGAACGGCTTGACCATGCCGGTTACACGATGGACATCGACGTGGTTCCGGGTCGCTACACGCTGATGGCGTGGGCAGGCGACAAGGACGGACAGTCGTTCGAGTACGGTGGCGACCTCTTGGCGAGGTCTGCCGTGAGTGTGCCGTACCCTGACTACAAGCCGGGGTGCGAGAACCTGACGATGCGTATGCGCCGCCAGAGCCTGTACGGGGAGGCGGTGTCGCGGGAGAACCTGTCGCGCCTGTATCATGGCGTACTCGCCGATGTGGACTTCCCTGACGGCGAGGGTGAGCACAAGGTGACGGTATCGCTGACGAAGAACACCAACTACATCAAGGTGGTGCTTCAGCAGATGGCGGGTCTGCCTATGGAAATGAAAGACCTGAAAGTGACCATCACCGATGACAACGGCATGATGGAATGGGACAACTCGCTGCGTCAGGAGGAGACGATAACCTACCGGCCGTGGAACGTGAAGACGATAGCGGCAAGCATCTCGCCGGACTCCGGCGACGGCGACGGGCTGGGTACGGCGACCACCTACACGGGGCTGATGGCGGAGTTCACCACGGCACGCCTGATGGAGGGGCACCGCGAGACGGCACGGCTGACCGTAAGCTACAAGGGCAAGCCCACCTTCTCGGTGAAGCTGATAGACTTCCTGCTGATGGTCAAGGGCGAGTACAACCGCGCGATGAACGACCAGGAGTACCTCGACCGTCAGGATGCCTTCGACCTCGTGTTCTTCCTTGACGAGGGCCACGAGTGGACAAACCCGGTCATCTTCATCAACTCGTGGAAGGTGGTATTGCAGAACACCAAACTCTAAACCGTAAAGGACTTTTGACTATGAGATTAAGGTTTAGAGACATACACATAAGGCGGTTGCTTCCGGCGGCGTTGCTCTGCCTCGGTCTGTCATCGTGTGTCTATGACGACGGACTGGAGCCGGATGTGCCCGACAGACCGGACACGCCCATGATGATTTCTTTCGAGATAAACCTGCAGTCTGACAGGAATCCCGTATCGCGTGCATGGGTATGGGGCGAAGGACACGAACAGGAACGTGAGCAGGGCGAAGGCTACGACAACGAGATTTCATCATTGTGGATAGGCATTTACGATAGTGATACCGAAAACAAGGTTGCCGAAGTCAAAAACATATTCAAATTGCGGGAAACCACATCGGAGGATAAATATCCCGCTGTTCAGAAAGTGAAGTACGAATACACCGGGGAAATCTCGGCAGAGGAAGGCTACACCTTTCCTGCCGACAATAAAAAATATACAGTGGCGGTCATACTAAACACACCTGATATGGAAACATACACGACCGGGACACTAAAAGATTTGCAGGAGGTCAAGTATTACCCTTACTTCACCTCTGAAAAAGGAGTGACAACCGCGACCCATATTCCGATGTTCGGATTTCAGAAAGGGATTGACTTCAGCGGCATGACCTTTGACAAAGTGTTCGAGATAGGCGACATCTATATGCTCCGCGCCATGGCAAAGGTACGTGTCGGCATGGCTACGGACGAGATATCAAAAAACTGGAAATTGAAGGCCGTAAAAGCCGAAAATACCAACGATAAAGGATTCGTGGCATCGGCATACGACAATTTCAATAAATACAATTCATTGCTGAAGCTCACGACGAACGATACTCCTGCCGGAGGTGTCGGTGGAGAGACTTTCCACAACTGGTATCCTGACAGTCATGTTTCGCACGACATTGCAGTGGAACCCGACAAAAATCCGGTGTTCTACCTCACTGAGCAATGCGTCAATTTCAATCCTGAGCCACAGCTCAAAATCACGCTTGAGGATGGTGAGGGCAACGTCAAGGAAGGAAATATCTATTTCCATCCTTACTCGGTGGATGGTGTCATGCAACCAAACCGAGTGGACATAATCCGCAACCACTTTTACCAGTTCACCATAAAGGTTGAACAGACTGGCGGATTACAATTCTTCGTCACTATAGCAGATATGGAACTTGGAGGAACATTTGATATTGAATATGATTGACAAGAAAATATACATATACAGAATACTGGTATTAGTTGTGACTGTTTTGACAATCACAGCTTGTACAGACACGATGGATATCCCTGATACTGTACCGGATATTGAAAATATCACCATATCTTTCCAGGCGAATACTCCGAAAACACGGGTGGGATATGAACAATTGACATCTTGGTTCGAAGAAGGAGATTTGATTGGGTGTGTCATAGCAAAAAAAACAGGCAAAGGAGAAGATGCAACCTATGAGTATGTCGCAAAATGCAAATGGGAATATCGTGAAGACGGTTTCCTCATTCTCAAAGGGCTGAAAAATAAGCGCGAGGAAGCAGAAGATATAAGGACATCGAAAATAATTTGCATTGATTTCCAAAAAAATGATGATTCTTATCTTAAGTTGCAACAGGATTATGATTATGCTTTCTTTTTTTACTATCCTTATGTGGATGATGAGATTGTGAGAACTGACTTTCTAACTCATGGACGCGAAAACGTAGTAAATCCGTATTGCTCTGTTTTTATACCCGGAGATCCAAACTGGGATAGCTATCATGAATTCAACAACATACAGAAGACAATGCTTGTAGGCGAAGTCGCCGAGTATGCCGAATATGCAGTTGCGCATGAAAACAAACTTACACGTTATTCATGGACTAATTACCCTGTATGTATCTCTCCCCGGCAGAACACAAAAGAAAAAGTTAATGCATCGGATTTCATGTGGGTCCGATATATAATCGATCAGGCAACAATGAATACGGCTAAGGATAACATTACTCAGCAAAATGCCAATTACAAGGTCGATTTGGAATTTAAGAAAAAAATGGCAGCGATGGAAGTCCAGTCTGATATGGTAATAAGTGATGTGGTTTTCAAAAGAACGCAGACATATATGTCACCGATAGTACAGTGCAAACACATTGACTTAACTACTGGAAAATTGGAAAATTATGCCGGATATGAACAGAATGGTGTTGGCAGTTACCTTCCCAATACAAGTGGCAGCGTTGAGACATGGGGTCCGAACGCAATTAATAACTGGTCTTATTATTTAGGGTTGCCCACTCTTAAAGGGGAATTGTTGCAGCGATACTGCACTTATATAAGCGAAGAATACAAACCATTCAATTATTCCGGCAATGGGAAAGACTACCGTATGGTATTTGTGCCACAGGAATTCATCTCAAACCAAAAGGATTTGGGCTTCAGTTTTAAAATGCCTTCCGGTGAGACAAAAACGATAGATTTATCTACAAAATTGAGCTTAATCGAAGAAAACAAGTTATATATAATACACATTGACCGAAAATCGAACATAGAGATAATAATCAACGACTGGGTAACAGGAACGATAACCGATATAGAGGAGATTAATAAATAGATCAGGCAATGAAAATTAAATATATTCTTCAAACCGCATTGTTCATAATGGCAATGACATCATGTGATGATAAAGATTTATCACTTGATGATGCACATGTCCAAGGAAATGACAATTATTATTTCTATCTGGCTGAGGAACCGCATACAAGAGTCAGTTATGATAATGACAATCATTCGGTGTTTGAATCGGGCGATCGTCTTGGCGCATTTGCCTTGAATGACGACGGCTTTACGGCTGTTGATGGACAACCGGTGAATGTGCCATACGAGGTACGCATATATGATGGAAAAAAACGATTGGTTTCTGTGGGTGAGACTCCGCTTACAAAAGGTCAGCCCAAATACCTATTCTATTATCCATACAAAGCTGATATGACTATAGATATGCTGAAAAACCTGACGCATACCGTAGAGCTTAACCAAGCTGACGACGATGGCTATGAAAAATCTGACCTTTTGTGGGACATTGCGGTCGAGACATCCGATTGGTCAGGTCCGAAAGTTGCGGTTGCTATGGATCATGCCATGGCAAATATCATAGTGAATTTCACCGCAGACATGATGACACCGGTCGATGAGATATATTTCACATCATGTGCGCCGACAGCAACCGGGGTAAACCTCCTCTCTTCAACATTGGATGAACTTAACGGTGACAACAACTACAAAACCGCAGGTGATGTTTCCTCAATGATAAAGATGTATAATTACAAAGGTGATACAGAAGCACAAAAAAGAGTGTTCCGGGCTGCTGTACCAGCGCATCAGACGATACCAGCAGGATCGACAATAATCATGACCGGCAAGAATGGTGGTGATCGGAAATTTCGGATAAAAAATGAATTGACGCTTGAACCAGGGAAAAACTATTATTTTACGGTAGGCAACAAACCAAACTATCCAATCCCCAATGATGATGATTCTTGGGTGTTGGATGTCAGAGATAAAGAGGGGAATCTTGTTGGGCTGTTATGCCGCGAATATCTTGTTTTTCAACCAGACGGAACGGCTGATAAAGATGAAAAAACAGGTGTGCCGTTCAGGAACACCAAATCTCTCAACACACATGCGTGGGTATTATATCAACTTGATGAGGAGAAAGTCCCCATCTTGAGCGAAGGCAAAATTCTATGTTTCTTATATGACTTTGAATACAGGGCTTGGTGTGACCTTCCAAACCCTAATATCTCATCAAAGGCGGCAGGTATGTTTGATATGCCTCATGGATGTACTACAGTCAAGAAGGGAGGCACTGGCCCTGACGGCCAAGATGACAAGACAAGTGACACAGCAACTGAATATGGTATGGTTGGTGGAACTGTCGTATGGATGCGCTCTACCTCGACGAGCGAGATTGTTGACTTTGAAATGCCTGTTGGTGATATTGTACCCAATAATGTAGCTCTTGTCAACGGTCATGTAACAGCAACCGGTGATGGTGGCTGCGATTTGTCATATATACCAGAAGAAGAGGACCCGGAGGCTTGCTTTGTGATTCCGCGTGTCATTACAGACTCTCGAGACGGAAAGACATATCCGTTGACGAAAATCGGTTATAATCAATTTTGGATATCGAAGTCATTTGATTATGGCGGAGAGATTGACGGTAAGCAGTTGGTTTGTTATAATTCACGTTCAGGGGGTATAAATATTCCAACCGAGGAAGTCAGGATTGCCCCGGGTTATATGTATTTGTTTTACACCCTGGATGGGGAAGAATATGACCCATTCAGATTGAATTTTGAGAATACACCGAGGTTCGGCAGTAATTATGTGCCAATCAAGATGTATAATCTACTTACAATGGGAGATAAAATCCTGCCACCGCTACAATCATCAGACAATCTTCAGGGCGGTTCGTACCATTTGCCGAAGTCAAGCGACACAGAAATTCTTGTAAAGTATGTGGGAGGATATCCTGTTATGAAACTAACAGCTCGATATAGAATACCAGTTATTAATATGAAATATGGGTATTCGAGGGTACAAGGTTCGTGGAGAGGAGAAATTCCGCAAGCAGGAGAAGGTAATGCCGCATACGCAGGAAATGTATCTGGTTTTAATTGTAGAGGTTTGGGGTGGTTTGGCTTTGACATATCTAATACTGATTGCAATATGCCAGGAATTGATGGTGTTGTTTGTCTGAATGAGCCGGATAGGATTCCGAGGGTTACAGTCATGAACCTACACAACTGGCACATGTGGGCTACGCGGGAGGCTTGTCTTGACGACGGTAATTTAGAACAATGTGTATATAGATGTACTGCGGCTGGTGCAACAGAAATAAATAACGGTCGTGTACCTGTGGTTTACACAAAATCTTTCGCACAAGTGAGATTTTTCTTGTCTTTTAGACAGACTAATCTGAAACCAAGGTCGAACATAAAATCAAGAGCAGTGGTGCAGAGACAATCCCAGTCTCGTAATGTATATGTAGAAATTACAGAATAGAGTTTTAGAACAACTTGACTCCGCTAAGTGACAGTCCATTCACTTTGCGGAGTCATTTATTTCGTGCATTTATGTAAGGGACAAACAAAACAGTTTGTCGCACTACTAATTGGTTTTGATTAATGGGATTATTCTCTGGGGTAAAATTGCCATCTTCACATCATATACAATTCGCGGGAACTATCAGGGAACAAATTTTACATTAAACGCTGTAACTGCCTGTCTTTCAAAGCAACTCCATTTATACAGCAGTTCAAGCGTGAGACACGAATGTTCCACGCTTTTTTGTAAATCGTATTAAAATGAGGTTATTTTTCGATTCCAACCAGTTCTACTTCGAAAATCAAAGTAGAGAAAGGTTTAATCTGACCGGCTTCACGTGCACCATAAGCCAAGTCTTGAGGGATGTAAAGTTCCCATTTAGAACCTACTGGCATCATTGTCAGTGCTTCAGTCCATCCTTTGATTACTTGATTAGCACGGAAAGTAGTCGGTTCTTTACGATCATATGAACTGTCGAACTGAGTTCCGTCAATCAAAGTACCTTTATAGTTTACTTTTACTTTAGAAGAATCGGTAGGAACAGCGCCGTTACCTTCTTTAATTATCTTATATTGCAATCCGCTTGATGTAGTTTTAACACCCTCTTTCTTTGCATTTTCAGCTAGGAATTTTTCACCGGCAGCCTTATTTTCAGCGAATTGGGCTTCAGTAGCTTTTGTTTTGATTGCTTCTGCTTTAGACTGAACGTAGGCGTTGGCTTCTTCCATAGTAACATTCATGCCTTTTTTCTGCAAAGCAGCCATGAAACCTGCCAGGAAGTTTTCTTTACTTAAACTTTGAGTAGAGTCATTTCCGAAAATACGTTGGCTCATCATATCGAACATACGTCCACCAACTTGTTGACCAATCTGAAGACCTGCCATATAAGCAACATCTTTAGGACTTGTCTTGCTGGTACCTTCTTTAACACCTCTGATGAAGTCGGCCATATAGGCTGTGTCAACGCCCAGTTGTTGGCTCATATACATATCCAGACCTTGCGTGTTGGTGATACCCATCATGTAAGAAAGTGAGTCTACGTCATTCTTCATGTTTGCTTTCGGTGCTTGGGCTGTACAAGAAGCCAAGCTGGCTGCAGCAGCGATTGCTACAAAAAAACTAATTTTTTTCATTTGCCTTAAATGCTTTAATAATTATAATACTTCGATTAATTCTACTTCAAAAATCAATGTGCTGTGAGGAGGAATCATTTCTCCTGCCTGTTGTGCTCCATAGGCTAGTTCTGAAGGAATGAAAAGTTTCCATTTAGCACCTTCAGTCATCAGTTGGAGTGCTTCCACCCATCCTTTGATTACTTGGTTCACACCAAAGATAGCCGGTTCGCCGCGTTTGATAGAACTGTCAAACAAAGTCCCATCAATCAAGGTACCTTCATAATGGCATTTTACACGGTCGGTTGCACTCGGTTTTTTTCCGTTACCTTCTGTGATAACTTCGTACTGTAAGCCGCTGGGAAGTGTCACGACCCCCGGTCTTTTTGCGTTTTCCTCCAAAAATGATTTTCCCTTTTCAATATTCTCTGCATTCAATTTGGTTTCCAGCTCTTCAAAGTACTTGTTTACGATTTCACGTGCTTCGTTGTGGCTGATAGCTGTTTCTTTTCTATCTAATACGTCTTTGATTGCTTGAGCAAAGTCTTCAACATTAATACTTTGAGCACCCATGCTCAATAAATTCTGGCCAATACCAAGGCCGATGGCGTAACTGAATTTATCCATAACTATTTATTTTATAAGATGTTTTATACAAAACGCACAAAGGTAGGTGTTTTATTTGAATGAATCTGTTTTTAACAATTTAATTTTTCTTATTTTTGTGTGTTTAGTTAAAAGAGGAGGACTAGAAATGAAGAATTTAGTAGTTTTAACAGGTGCTGGAATAAGTGCAGAAAGCGGTATCAGTACATTTCGTGATGCAGGTGGTTTATGGGATCAGTATCCGGTGGAACAAGTGGCTACTCCGGAAGGGTATGCGGCAAACCCTAAATTGGTGATTGATTTTTATAATGAGCGTCGTAAACAGTTGCTTGCTGTAAAGCCTAACCGGGGGCATGAACTGGTTTCTGAGATGGAAAAGTTCTTTAATGTGACTGTTATCACTCAAAATATTGATAATTTGCATGAGCGTGCCGGAAGTTCGCATATTATTCATTTACATGGCGAACTGACCAAGGTGACATCTAGTTGGCAACCTAATAATCCAGCTTATATTAAAGAATTAAAGCCGGAAGAATATGAGATACATTTGGGAGACTTGGCCGGAGACGGTTCCCAGTTTCGTCCGTTCATTGTATGGTTTGGTGAATCTGTTCCTATGATTGAAACTGCAATTGAATATGCTGAAACAGCTGATATCTTTTTAATTATAGGAACTTCGCTTAATGTATATCCTGCTGCCGGTTTGTTGAATTATGTGCCTGCCCGCACTCCTGTTTATTTAATAGATCCTAAGCAGGTGCCCATTGCATCGGGACGTAAAGTGCATGTAATTCAGAAAGGTGCGTCCGAAGGAATGGAAGAGCTTAAAAAAATATTAGTGGGATAGTTTGCAAGTAAACAATTTCCTTGTATATTTGTTATGTATTTAAAGAATATTTAAAACATAAAACAGAGACAATTATGAAAAAGTACGTTTGCACAGTATGTGGTTGGGTTTATGACCCGGCAGAAGGAGATCCTGAAGGTGGAATCGCTCCGGGAACAGCATTTGAAGATATTCCAGATGATTGGGTTTGCCCTCTTTGCGGAGTAGGTAAAGATGATTTCGAAGTTCAAGAAGATTGATCCTACCTTATAACCGGATATCATATAAAGCGGAGGAATTTCTTTTGTATGATATATCAGATAGCGCGACTAATTATTATTTAGTTGCGCTTTTTTATTTTACATTATTATTAATGGCTTACCTTAAAAAAAAGAGCGTAACCTATAACAGGTTGCGCTCTTTATGGTATAAAAAAGAATGTTCTTATTTCTTTTCTTGCTTTTCAGGACGAGGCAGTAATACTTTGTGAGAGAGCTTGAATTTACCTGTTTTGGGATCAATATCAAGTAACTTCACTTCTATTTCATCCCCTTCTTTTAAACCGGCCTCTTCTATTGTTTCAAGACGTTTCCAGTCAATTTCAGAGATGTGTAACAATCCGTCTTTACCAGGCAAGAATTCTACGAACACGCCATATGGCATTACTGAACGGACTTTACCTACATAGACTTCACCGACTTCGGGAACGGCAACGATACCCTTGATAATGCGCATAGCATCGTCAATACATTTCTTGTTTGTTCCCGCAATCTCAATGCGACCTACTCCATCAGTTTCTTCAATCGTGATGGTTGCTCCGGTTTCTTCCTGCATACCTTGGATAATCTTTCCGCCCGGACCGATGATAGCCCCAATGAACTCTTTAGGAATAGTCATCGTTTCAATACGAGGAGCATGCGGTTTCAAATCTTTACGAGGTTCGGCTATACATTCGGTTAACTTGTTAAGAATATGTTCGCGACCTTCTTTTGCTTGCAGTAACGCTTTTTCCAAGATTTCGAATGACAGACCATCTACCTTGATGTCCATCTGTGTAGCAGTGATACCATCACGAGTACCTGTAACCTTGAAGTCCATATCACCCAAGTGATCCTCATCTCCAAGAATATCAGACAATACGGCATATTTTTCTTCACCTGCATTCTTAATCAAGCCCATGGCAATACCTGAAACTGGTTTTTTCATGGCAACACCGGCATCCATTAATGCAAGCGTTCCTGCACAGACAGTAGCCATTGAAGAAGAACCATTTGATTCCATGATATCAGATACTACACGTACTGTGTATGGGTAGCCTGCAGGAATTTGTCCTTTCAAAGCACGCCATGCCAAGTGCCCGTGACCGATTTCACGACGACCTACACCACGTTGTGCTTTTGCTTCACCGGTAGAATAAGGGGGGAAGTTGTAGTGTAACAAGAATCGTTCTCTGTGTTGATCCAGAACATCGTCTACGATTTTCTCATCTAGCTTGGTGCCTAATGTGACAGAAGTTAAAGACTGAGTTTCACCACGGGTGAAAATGGCAGAACCGTGAGGGCCGGGCAGATAACCTACTTCGCACCAGATAGGGCGAATTTCAGTTGTCTTACGTCCGTCCAGACGCTTGCCTTCATCAAGAATACAACGACGCATGGCTTCCTTTTCCACATCGTGGTAGTAATGGTCGATTAATGCACCTTTTTCTTCCAGTTCTTCTTCTGTATATTGAGTTTTGAATTCATCGCGGATGGCATCAAAAGCATCTTGACGTTCATGCTTGTTTCTGTTTCCTGAAGCAGCGATGGCGTATGCTTTATCATAACAAGCTTCGCGTACAGCTTTGCGTAAATCTTCATCGTTTTCTTCGTGGCAGTATTCACGTTTTACTGTAGAACCGACTTCTTCCATCAGTTCCATCTGCGCTTTACAATGAACTTTGATTGCTTCGTGAGCAGCCTTCATGGCAGCCAGCAAGTCTTGTTCGCTGACTTCCTGCATTTCGCCTTCTACCATCATGATGTTGTCATATGTGGCTGCAACCATCAGATCCATATCAGCTTTCTCAAGTTGTTCGAAAGTGGGGTTGATAACGAACTGGCCATCGATACGTGCTACGCGTACTTCAGAAATCGGTCCGCCGAAAGGAATGTCGGAAACGGCTAATGCTGCTGAAGCGGCCAATCCTGCCAATGCATCAGGCATATCTATTCCATCAGCTGAGAAAAGAACAATGTTTACGTAAACCTCTGCATGGAAATTATCGGGGAATAAAGGACGCAATGCGCGGTCTACCAGTCGGCAAGTCAGGATTTCATAATCTGAAGCTTTGCCTTCTCTTTTGGTAAAGCCACCGGGAAAACGTCCGAATGCTGAATATTTTTCTTTGTACTCTACCTGAAGGGGCATAAAATCTGTACCGGGAACTGCATCTTTTGCTGCACAAACAGTAGCTAGCAACATGGTGTTACCCATGCGGAGCATTACAGAACCGTCTGCCTGTTTTGCCAGCTTTCCCGTTTCGAGTGTGATGGTTCTACCATCAGGAAGCTCGATCGTCTTAACAATTGGATTGATCATAAAAAATGTTTTAATATATTTTTCGTCTAAAATTCGTGCAAAGATAGGCATTTATTCTTCTAATTTGGTGAGAATGAGATAAAAAGTTACTATGATTACTGTTTTTTTTCATTTTAATGTGTAAGAAGGTGGATAAATGCTTTGACAAACCACGAAAAGACGTATCTTTGCATCCAAAATTATTAAGAGAACACACATTTATATTAATTTTAGCGATGAAAAAGAATGTATATTTTTTGCTCGCACTTCTGTTGATAGGGTTGAGCGCCTGCGATAATGCACCGAAGTTCAAAGTTCAAGGTGAAATTAATGGTGCTGAAGATAAGATGCTTTATTTGGAAGCGTCGGGATTGGATGGCATAGTAGCGCTTGATTCGGCAAAATTGGGCAGTAGCGGAAGTTTTAGTTTTGCACAGAAGCGCCCGGAATCTCCTGAATTCTATCGTTTGCGTTTAGATAATAAAGTGATAAACTTTGCTGTAGACTCTACGGAAACAGTATCAGTTAAGGCTGAGATAAATGATTTTGCGACTGCCTATCGTATTGAAGGTTCGGAAAACAATTTGAAAATAAAGGAATTGGTGTTGCTGCAAGCTGATTTGCAGAAGAATGTGGACAAACTCGGTCAGAACCGTAATATCCCTGCGGGCATCGCACAAGACAGCCTTTTGGCTATGGTAAACAATTACAAGAATAAAGTGAAACGAGAATATATTTTTGCGGCTCCAAATATGCCATATGCTTATTTCGCTTTATTCCAGTCGTTGAATGGGTATATGATTTTTGATCCTTTGACAAATAAGGAGGATGTGAAGTGTTTCGCTGCGGTGGCTACGAGTCTGAATAATGCTTATCCACATGCCGACCGTTCACGCAACTTGTACAATATGGTTATAAAAGGAATGAAGAATACCCGTACTCCCCGTCAGCAGACCATGGAAATTCCTGAAGATAAAATCAAGGAAGCCAGCATTATTGATATTCAGCTGAAAGACTTGAAAGGCAATACACGCAGTCTGACCGATTTGAAGGGTAAAGTGGTGCTGATCGATTTTACTGTATATAACAATGCAATGTCTGCTGCACATAATTTGGCGTTACGTGAACTTTATAATAAGTATGCTTCTCAAGGGTTCGAGATTTACCAGATTTCACTGGATGGTGATGAACACTTTTGGAAAACATCTGCAGATAATCTGCCTTGGGTCTGTGTACGTGACGCTAATGGCGCTTATTCTTCATACATTTCATTATATAATGTAACTAATCTGCCTTCGGTATTTTTGGTAAATCGTAATAATGAATTAAGCGCCCGTGGTGAGAATATTAAAGATTTGGATGAAGCCATTAAAAAACTCTTGTAAAAAGCTAATTATGAGTTGAATTTGTTTAAACATGTTACATAGCATCCTTATAAACTTGACTCGTATTAGATAAAAGTCTATCTTTGCAAGACTTGAAATACCAAAGAGGGTTCCGACATTTCCATGTCGGAATTCTTTTTGTTTTTATAGGCATAACTGGAACAATGAATAATTATATAATTTAAAAGGAGGAAAACATTATGGCTTATATGTCAGAAGAAGGTTACAAGCAACTGATTGAGGAACTGAAATATCTGGAATCAGTAGAACGTCCTAAAATTGTGTCGGCTATTGCCGAAGCGCGTGATAAGGGAGACTTGTCAGAAAATGCCGAATATGATGCTGCCAAAGAGGCGCAAGGTCTATTGGAGATGAAGATCAGCCAGCTGAAATCAACTATTGGTGATGCTAAAATTATTGATACTTCAAAAATGAATGCAGATACAGTGCAAATTTTGACGAAAGTAGAATTGAAGAATGCCAAGACCGGAATGAAGATGGTTTATACTATCGTAGCCGAAAGCGAAGCGAATTTAAAATTGGGCAAGATTTCGGTAAATACTCCGATAGCACAGGGTTTGTTAGGAAAAAAAGTGGGTGATGTGGCTGAAATCACTATTCCGCAAGGTAAAATCAGCTTAGAAGTTGTGAATATTTCATTTTAATATATAAGGCAGGTCCGCTATGCGGGGCTGCCTTATTTAATACTTATAGATATGGCAACAATATTTAGTAGAATTATTACAGGTGAGATTCCTAGCTATAAAGTGGCTGAAAATGACCAGTTCTATGCTTTTCTGGATATCAATCCGTTAGCCAAAGGGCATACGTTGGTTGTTCCGAAATGTGAGGTGGACTATATCTTTGATTTGGAGGATAATGAACTGGCTGCTATGCATGTTTTTGCAAAGAGTGTGGCGCTTGCTATTCAAAAGGTTTTTCCGTGCAAGAAAGTAGGTGAGGCAGTAATCGGATTAGAGGTTCCTCATGCACATATTCATCTGATTCCTATTCAGAAAGAGTCGGATATGATTTTTTCTAATCCGAAGTTGAAACTGACAAATGAAGAATTTGTGGAGGTGGCAACAGCAATCAATCAAGCCTGGGAAGGTGGTGACAAGTAATCTTTTTCTTTCTTAGTAAATATAAAGAGCGGGAAACGGATATTCTGTTTCCCGCTTTCCTTATGATTAAACTCCGGTTACCTGTTTTTATACAAACTGATCTCCTAGTTTGATTTGTACGTCATTTACGAATTTTCGGATAGCGCTTTCGTCATCTTTTTTGCATATGAGTAATACATTGTCTCTTGCGGCTACTAAATAACCTTCTAGATCCTGTATTACGGCTAATTTCCCTTCTGGCACTACTATTACATTATTATAGCTGTTATATAATAAGGAGTTTCCGTTTACTACGACGTTACCTTCTTGGTCCTTGGATGATATATCATACAAGGAGTCCCATGTACCTAAATCTGCCCATCCGAAGTCGCACAATTGGACGAAAACATTGTTGGCTTTCTCCATGATTCCATAGTCAATGGAGATATTGGGACAGGAGGCAAAATCTTCTTCTCCGTTAGTCAGTTTGGTACAAACTTCGGGCATAATCTCATTGAAGGCTTTTAAAATTGTATTGATATTCCATAAGAATATTCCTGAGTTCCAATAGAATTCTCCACTTTCTACGAATACTTTGGCAAATTCCAATTGGGGCTTTTCAATGAATGTTTTTACTTTAAAGAATTCTCCTTGTTTTTCTTCCTCAATCTGAATATAGCCATAGCCGGTTTCCGGTCTGTTAGGTTTGATACCTAATGTTAGTAATTGAGGAGAGTTTGAAACAAATTCCAGACCTTTCAAAATTGCAGCTTTGAACTCATCTTCTTTTAAAATCAGGTGGTCGGACGGTGCGACAATGACATTGGCATTTGGATTGAGTTTTTTTATATGATAGGAAGCCCAAGCTATACATGGAGCAGTGTTTCTGCGGGTGGGTTCCAATAAAATTTGTGATTTGTCCAATTCTGGGAGTTGTTCTTGGATCAGTTCTTTATACAATACATTGGTTGTAATAAAAATGTTTTCTATAGGGACTATTTTTTTATAACGATCAAACGTTTGCTGTATTAGAGAACGTCCGGTCCCGAAGAAATCAAGGAATTGTTTAGGAAGGTTTTTGCGGCTATATGGCCAGAACCGACTACCTATACCTCCCCCCATGATGACACAATAATTATTGCTGTTTGTCATGATATAAAATCGTTTTAAAGTTTCCGCTAATATAGGGCTTATTTTTAGAAAACCATTGTCCGTTATCCCATAAATCGTAGTATATTTATCTTTTTTTGAAAAAAAATGCCGAAAAGTTTGTAGGTATGAAAAAAAGTCGTACCTTTGCAACCGCAATCGAGAAACAAACAATGTTTCAAGAGATGCCCAGATGGCGGAATCGGTAGACGCGCTGGTCTCAAACACCAGTGGATTCACTTCCATCCCGGTTCGACCCCGGGTCTGGGTACCAATAAACCCTGATAATCGAATGATTATCAGGGTTTTTCCTTTCTGTAAGGCGTACTAAATGTGTACTGAGCGACAAAAACAAGAATAAAGTGTACTTTTGTGGTTTTCATTCTTTCATCTTTATGATTTCTTAACTCTTATGCATTCTTTTCTGTCTTATTATTGCTGATGTTTTCTCGGAAAATGCGATTTCCACCTTATATTTGTATCTGAGAACAAAATTATATAAGGTACAGTTATGGAAAATCATATAGAAGCCAATTTCAGAGCGATACAGAAGATATTAGATAGTTGCGTAGCGCATGACTATAAAACTAAAGTTGATGCACTATTTTTAAAGCGTGAATATCTGACAAAGGCTCAGCTAAAGGATTATTTGCGGCAGGAAATTTTCCGTGTTACCGAAAATATAGTAGCCATTCAGCAAAAATACCGTGTCGTGCGTGATATTGTGCAGGATATGGATGTTCCTGATTTTTTGTGGGAAAGCGGTTATTTTGAGGACTTGAACTCTAATGAGAGGAAAAAGTACATCGCTTTCCGCTGTTCTGATTTTGATATGGACGCATATTTGCATGAACCGTCTTGCTATAATGAAAGACTTCCCTATTTTTCCATCATTGTTAGCCTTGTGGTACTTTCCAAGTATTTGTACTTTCTGCAAGAACAGGAAAGCAAATACTATACAGATTCTATTGCCCCCCAAGAACAAGCCTTGCCAAAAGAAAAAGATGAAAGTGTAGAAACCACTCCAACCAAGATTGTGGGTAAAAGCAATCCTTTTAAATCCACTTTGAAAGCCAATGAAATCAAACTTCTGACTGAATGTGTGAACGAAGCAAATATGTTTACTACTACTGTCAGCACCAAAATACTTACCGATTTTTTCAACTGTAAGTTGGACGGTGTATTGAAAGTTAATAATACCCGTCTGTTGGCTTATCTAATGATGCAACTCAGCTGTTATAACTACATCGTTTATGAGTGGCAGTCAGTTATAGCAAACAACAAGTTGATATTGAAGAAGATAAAAGGAGAACCGCTTACACGTACTGATTTGTCGAGTGCGACAGATCAGGCGAAGAACATCTACCCGAAAGGATATGAAATCATAGACAAATACATCAAACAACTGCAAAAAGGTTGAGCATAGATTGAACGCTCAAACAAAGGTCAATTAGACTTCATTTTCAACCTCTTAACTTTGCCCCCGTTAACACAAAAGACGAGGGTGCGCACCTTCATATTGTTTCACCTAAATTCTCAAACGATATGGAAAAAGACTTGGAGTTAAGAGTTTCCGAACTCGAAAAGATGTTGTTCCTTTCAAAGAACGTGCTTAGCTTCGATGAAGCGAGCAGGTTCTTGAACCTTTCTAAAAGTTACCTGTACAAGCTGACTTCGGGTAACTTGATACCCCATTACAAGCCGCAGGGCAAAATGCTTTATTTTGAAAAAGCTGAACTGGAAGCATGGTTGCGTCAGAACCCGGTGAAGACGCAGGCGCAGATAGAGCAGGAAGCGCAGAAGTATATCCTTAACCGTCCTCTAAAGAAATAATGGCTATGGAAAACAAGAAGAAAGAGGAAATCGGACAAGGCACAGCCATGACGAAAGAAGATTTTGCAGCCCTTTGGAAAACCATTCGTCTAAAGGTGACGGACACTTATGAAGTACCGCCCGAAATTCTTTGGGTGAATGGTTCTACTATCGGCACATTGGGCAATTTCAGCGCATCCACAGGCAAAGCCAAGAGCAAAAAGACATTCAACATTTCCGCCATTGTTGCGGCTGCATTGAAGAATGACGAGGTTCTGAAGTATTCGGCATATCTGCCACCGAACAAGCGCAAAATTCTCTATGTTGATACCGAGCAGAGCAAGTACCATTGCCATAAGGTCATGGAACGTATTTTGCGCCTTGCTGGACTGCCGACCGATAAGGATGTGGACGATTTTGTTTTCATTGTGTTAAGGGAGCAGATCCCCGACAAACGTAAGCAGATAATTGGCTATATGTTAGAGAATATGCCCGATGTGGGGCTGCTCATCATTGACGGAATCCGTGATTTGATGTACGACATCAATAGTCCGAGCGAATCGACTGACCTAATCAACCTTTTGATGCGCTGGTCAAGTGGGTATAATCTGCATATTCACACCGTACTGCATTTGAACAAGGGGGATGATAACACAAGAGGACATATCGGTACAGAGCTGAACAACAAAGCTGAAACCGTCCTGCAAATAACGAAAAGCACGCAGGACGGCAATATAAGTGAAGTAAAGGCGATGCACATCCGTGACCGGGAGTTTGATCCGTTCGCATTTCGCATCAATGACAACGCTTTGCCTGAAGTCATGGACGGTTATGTATTCCAGCAAACCAAGCAGGACAGGAGCTTTCCGCTTACAGAGCTGACGGAACAGCAGCACCGGGAAGCATTGGAGAACGGTTTCGGCAAGCAGGTTGTACAAGGCTATTCCAATGTGATAGCGGCATTAAAACAAGGTTACGCAAGTATCGGCTACGAGCGTGGACGCAATGTCCTTGTGTCGCTTAACAAGTTCCTTGTGAACAAGCGCATGATTGTAAAAGAGGGCAAGGGCTATCGCTACAACCCCGATTTTCATTATTAAAAGTCGGTTTGGTTTAGTCCGGGTGTATATATAAGCGGAACGGACTGTCTGTCTCCCGGTATCAACAGCAGGCAGGTTTAGTATGGTACGGGTATATATATGACGGACTAAACAGGACTGGCGCACTTTTCAACTATTTTTTAATCCCCAAAAAGAAAATGTTATGAACATCGAAGATGTGAAACAAATACCCATTGCAGACTATCTGCATAGTTTAGGTTATTCGCCCGTCAAGCAGCAGGGTAACGGCTTATGGTATAAATCACCACTGAGAGAGGAACACGAAGCGTCCTTTAAGGTGAATACAGACCGCAACCTTTGGTATGACTTTGGCGCAGGGAAAGGCGGTAACATCATCGCCCTGGCAAAGGAACTTTACTTTTCCGACAGCCTGCCCTACCTTTTAAAGAGGATAGAAGAGCAGACCCCGAATGTTCGCCCAGTCAGTTTTTCTTTTTCCCAGTGTAGGACAGAACCAAGTTTCCAACATTTGGAAGTCCGGTACTTAACTCATCCGGCATTGCTCCGTTATTTGCAGGGACGGGGTATCAATATTGAGCTGGCAAAAAGAGAATGTAAGGAACTTCATTTTACCAATAACGGGAAGCCATTCTTTGCTATCGGGTTCCCGAACATGGCAGGAGGTTACGAGGTTCGCAATTCCTTTTTCAAGGGCTGCATTGCCCCGAAAGACATCACCCATATACGGCAGCAGGGAGAGCCGAGAGAGAAGTGTCTGGTATTCGAGGGATTCATGGACTATCTCTCTTTCCTTACGCTCCGCATGAAGAACTGTCCGACCATGCCTGACCTTGACAGGCAGGACTATGTTATTCTTAACTCGACTGTCAATGTGCCGAAAGCCATTGATGTGCTATACCTGTATGAACGCATCCACTGTATGCTTGACAATGACGAGGCGGGGTATAAGGCTACACGGGCTATCGAATTGGAATACTCCTACCATGTGCGTGACTTCTCGCAGAATTACAGAGGATATTCGGACTTGAACGATTACCTGTGCGGCAGGAAGCAGGAACAGAAAAACGCAGCCAGCCAAGTACAGGAAATAAAGCAGAAAACCGAACAACGTGCCGCCCCAAGACAAAAGAAGGGCAGGGGCATTTAATCCAGCAGGATTGCCAGCGGCTGGCGGTTTCATAGGGAGAGCAAGGTTATGTTTCGGTAGACCGAAACCACCTTGCTTTGCTCACCGCAAAGGAAACCGCTCCCGTTGGTCGCAATTTCTAAGACATCATTTAAAAGTAAAAAGGCATGAAAAAGATACAGGACAAGCCGGGCGGTCGTCCGGCAAAGAAACGGACGGAAAAGCAGAAAAAAGTAGTCAGTACGAAGCTGACCGAGTTGCAGTATTACGCTATCAGGAAGCGAGCCGGGGAAGCCGGGTTGCGCATCAGTGAATATGTCCGGCAAGCAGTTATTTCGGCAGAGGTTATACCCCGGCTGAACAGGCAGGATGCAGATGCTATCCGCAAACTGGTAGGAGAAGCCAACAATATCAACCAGCTGGCGCATCGGGCAAATGCCGGAGGTTTCGCATTGGTGGCGGTGGAACTGGTGAAGCTCAAAAATAGGATTGTTGAAATCATAAATCATTTGTCGGATGATTGGAAAAATAAAAAAAGGAAGCGGTTTTAAGGGCTGTGTGAACTATGTGCTTGGCAAGGAGCAGGCGGTTTTGCTTCATGCGGATGGGGTTCTGACCGAGAGCCGGAGCGATATAATCCGCAGCTTCTGTATGCAGACTGGGATGAATCCCGACTTAAAGAAGCCTGTCGGACACATTGCGTTAAGTTATTCGGCGGTGGACGCACCCAAACTGACGGATGAGAAGATGATACAGCTTGCGCAGGAGTATATGCGTGAAATGAAAATCACCGATACGCAGTACATCATCGTGCGCCATCAAGACCGGGAGCATCCACACGTGCATATCGTGTTCAACCGTATAGACAACAACGGCAAGACCATTTCGGATAGGAATGATATGTTCCGTAACGAGCAGGTATGCAAGAAGCTGAAAGCCAAACATGAGCTTTATTTCGCCAAGGGGAAAGAGCAGGTGAAGCAGTATCGGTTAAAAGAGCCGGACAAGTCGAAATACGAGATTTACACGGCTGTGGAAAACGAAATCGGCAAATCCCGTAACTGGCAGCAGTTGCAGTACCGTTTGGCAGAAAAGGGTATCACTATCCAGTTCAAACGAAAGGGGCAGACCGATGAAATACAGGGTATATCCTTTTCCAAAGGAGAATACACGTTCAAGGGTTCGGAGATAGACCGCAGTTTCAGTTTCTCCAAACTGGATAGATATTTCGGAGATGCAGGGCAGACGACAGCCGGAAGCAATAAGCAGACGGTTACCGCACCTGTTCAGAAACCAGTATCAGCACCCGACAAAGCGGATAATTCTTTTATAACAGGTTTAGGCGGTCTGTTTTCCGGTTTGTCAGCCCCGGCTGATGAAATGCCCGATGATTCCTTT
>OLFU01000339.1_pt1 | contig 56542 bp, 55 predicted proteins | sample 1605161 | NCBI WGS metagenome assembly OLFU01 (sample SAMEA3888914, study PRJEB22519) | human gut metagenome | biome: human gut; feature: human-associated habitat; material: faeces | place: Denmark | collected 2011
CCTATTTATAGGTAAGACTCATAAATTTAAGAATTGTCTTAACTTAATGACATTGATATAACACTTGGTATTTTTATTGGCTTGATTGCAGGTGTTATTGTTGGAATTATTATGCCGGAATGGGCAAATACCGCATTGAGCGTTGTTGCTTCCATATATATGTCGGCATTAAAAATGATGATTTTCCCACTTGTATTTACAAGTTTAGTAATGGGAATTATTGGCATTGGGGATATTGCCAAAACAGGTAAAGTTGGTTTGCATGCCTTATTATGGTATACAGGTACAACAGCTTTGGCATCGGGTCTAGGATTGGTTTTACCTCGTATGTTACATTTGGGTAAGAATGCACATATTGTGGCAACTAATACACAAGTGGAGGCTGCAACATTTAATGGTTTGTTGGATACTTTACAGAATATTATTCCTTCAAATCCAGTAGAGGCTTTCGCAACGGGAAATATGCTTCAAGTATTAGCTTTTGCCGTGATTATTGGACTTGCTTGTTTGGCTATCAAGGAAAAAGCAGATCCATTTGTGAATTTGTGTGATTCCATTTATCAAATTTCTATTTTTATTATTAGTAAAATTATGTATGTGACTCCATTTGGAGTATTCGCATGTATTGCCACAGTTATGTATTCAAATGGTGTGGATACAATGCTTCAATTAGGACAAGTATTATTGGCTTTATATATTACGTTCTATTTATATGCATTTATTGTTTATGGTGGTATGGTTAAATTCTTTGGAAAATATAGTCCAATTCAATTTTTCAAAGATATTGCACCAGCAGGATTGAATGCGTTTGGAACTTGTTCAAGTAGTGCTACGATTCCTATTTCATTAAAGTGTGCTTCAGAAAAGATTGGTATTCCAGAAGAAATCACGTCTTTAACTTTACCTTTAGGTGCAACAATCAATATGGATGCTGTTTCGATTTTGATGTCATTTATGATTACATTCTTTGCGACAGCTTTAGGTATTGATTTAAGTATTGGAACAATGGTGACGGTCCTTGCTTGTAACGTATTGTTAAGTATTGGTACTCCAGGCGTTCCAGGTGGTGCGATTGCTGCTTTTGCGGCTTTATGTCCAATTGCAGGAATTCCAACAAATCAAATCCTAGGTGTTTATATTTCGGTAAATACTTTGTGTGACATGGGAGCTACTTGTGTGAATGTCATTGGTGGCTTGTTCAACAGTTTTGAAACAAACTTTGCATTTTGATAAGAAGAAATAAATGAAGCCAAATAAAACAATCAGTGAATATAAAGAGTTTATTGCCAAGGGAAATGTCATGGATATGGCAGTGGGTGTTATCATTGGTGGTGTCTTTGGAAAAATTGTTACATCTTTAGTAAATGATATTTTAATGCCAATCATCGGAGTTTTAATTGGTGGACTTGATTTTACGGTTTAAAAATTCAAGTAGGCACAGCTACAATCACGTATGGTAATTTTATTCAAAATGTTGTGGACTTTTTAATTGTTGCGGCATGCATCTTTGCAATGCTGAAGTTTTTAGCGCATTTTAAAAAGACAACAAATGATCAACTTGATCAAAAAGAACCTAAAAAAGATGACACTGTTGTCTTATTAGAAGAGATTCGTGATTTGTTAAAGAAGATAGATAAAGTAAAATAAATATGTGATCAACAAGAGTATACCGGCTTTTTTGTCGAGTACTCTTGTTTTTTTAGTACAAAGATAAAGGACAAGACCAATCAATATTGCGACTAAGGAATCGATGATAAAGTTTGGTTCAAAAGGTACGGGAGTAATAAGTGCACTAGAACCTACGACAAATAAGATATTAAAGATATTCGATCCAATGATGTTTCCAATCGCGATATCGGCATTCCCTTTTTTGGCAGCCGTTACAGAAGTAACAAGTTCTGGTAATGAAGTTCCTAAGGCAACGATTGTTAGGCCGATAAATCTTTGACTGACACCTAATGAAATGGCAATGTTTGTGGCTGCATCTACCGCAAAGTTACTTCCCATCATTAAACATATAAGTCCTAGCGGAATAAATAAAGGATTTGTTTGTTTGATTTCAGTTTCTTCCATTTGATTCTTAGACATTTTAAAAATGTAGTATAAGTAACCAAGAAAGAATAACCACATAATAATTCCATCTAAACGAGAAATTGTTGTGTTGATACCTAATAATATCAATACAAGTGTTACAAGTATCATAAATGGCATTTCATATTTGATTGTACTATTTTGAATATGTAATGGACGAATGAGTGCTGTAATGCCAAGAATAATTCCTACATTTAAAATATTACTTCCAACAACATTTCCAATCGTAATGGCAGCATTGGATTTTAATGCGGCTGTAATTGAAACAAAGGCTTCTGGAAGACTTGTTCCCATCGCAACGATAGTAAGTCCAATAATCAGTTGGGGTATGCCAAAACGTGAGGCGATACTGCTAGCTCCATCGACAAACCAATCAGCTCCTTTTAGCAGTAGAATAAATCCTAATACTAATAAAATTATGTTCATATAGTTCCTCCTGGACCAGATAAAATAAAAAGACTCTGGCCTTATGTACCAAAGTCTTGCCATTTCATCACAGTCCGGATTTAATATCGTATTGACGAAGCTGTAAACACATATATGTGCAGGCTACTCCCTTTATGGGCTTATTATACATATTTTGTTCAAGAAATTCTATGAAATCATGTAAAAATTTCTTAACAAACGCAAGTTTTCTAGAAAAGCCTCAATTTATTTCGTATTAGATATAGGGGGTGAGTAAATCACATGAATAAAATTAAAGACAAAACAATGAAAGAATTTCTAGAAAACAATGCCTATTTTGTCGACTTCTTTAATGCATATTTCTTTAATGGAGAAAAAGTTCTTAAACCTGAAAACTGTATGGAACTTGATTCAGAGATGAATGATTCAAATATGGATCTAGAAAAGCGTGTGGATGTGATTCGTAAGTATAATGATGGAAATCTTTATAGTGCATTCATTATTGAGAATCAAAGTTATGTGGATGCTTCGATGGTTGTAAGAGCGGCAGCCTATGAGTATGTAGCGTATGACAGAATGTTAAAGAAGTTAAAGAAGAATAAGGCTAAAGAAAAACTATCCATGGTGCACATTCTAGTATTTTATACAGGAGAAAGGCCTTGGAATGCAGCATACAAGCTTTCCCAGCTTGTCGAGGTGGATGAAAGATTTGAATCCTATTTCCATGACTACAAAATGAATCTGATTGAAATCACAGGAAATACTTCATATAATTTTAATGAAGAAGACGTACATAATCTATTCTACATATGTCGAAGTATTTATGATCAGTCTATTTATGAAGGAAAGAGCAATAGCTTTGGACTTGTGAAAAGCAGTGTGTTAAAAGTCGTCAAGACATTAACGGATGTAGAATGGTTGGATTTAGAAGAATTAGAGGAAAAGGAGGAGATTGAAATGTGTGAAGCTGAAAAGAGATGGCTTGAGGTAAAGTCAAAGGAATGGGAAGCTGAAGGGATAAGAAAAGGAATCGAGCAAGGCATTGAACAAGGAATCGAACAGGGTGTAGAACTAGGACAGGTTCTTTTGTACAAGACAATGATTAGAAATGGAATGAGTGTCAATGAAATTTCTAAGGTTTGTTCAATATCTGTTGAAAATTTAAAACAAGTATTAAGTAATTGATATGAAGAGAAAAAATCTCTTCTTTTCTTATATGCACTACCCATGGTGCACATTCTAGTATTTTATACAGGAGAAAGGCCTTGGAATGCAGCAAATAAGCTTTCCCAGCTTATAAAGAGCAAGTTGTCCAGACATTAACGGATGTGGAATGGTTGGATTTAGAAGAATTAGAGGAAAAGGAGAAGATTGAAATGTTTGAAGCTGAAAAGAGATGGCTTGAGGTAAGGTTAAAGGGATGAAAAAAGGAATTGAACAAGGTAGTGAAAAAAGAGCTTGAAATGTATCAAAAAATGAAGGACAAGAAATTTGAAATTAAAGCTATCGCATTCATCTTCTCAGTAAGTGAAGAGTCAATTAAAAAAACTATTGATGAAAGCTTAGAAAATGCATTATAAAACGGGGGGGGAAAATATGAATAAGAATATAAAAAGAGTAAGTGTAGTATGTTTATGTTTATTGTTGAGTGGTTGTAGCATGTTTCAATCTGCTCTTAATGATATCAAGGGTAATTTAGTAGGTAACGGATATACAATCTATACGTATGATAATTATGGTAGTGAAGTCATGGAGACAAGTGGAGATAAAATTAGTATTACAGGCAATGCGGTAGAGTCTACTTCTTATGATGAAAATGGTAGTGTTGTTCGTGGATATGAATTATCAAGTGTAATTACGATTACAGTAGATGGAAAAGAAATAGAGTCTTGTGGAGATACTTGTATTTTTGAACAAAAGGGCTTAACACCAGATGTGGATTTTGCACAAGCAGATATTGATTCAAATACACATGGACAAATATCGGACAATACATCTGTTGCAAGGTTCATCAATAAGTATAAAAATATGTTTGGTAAAGGAAGAATTGTAGTCATTAAATCACAATTGGGACAACCAATTGCCGCCTACTCTGGAGATAAGGTGTATTGGAAGATTCCGGATAATTTACCTAAAATGACGAAGCTTATGATTGATGGAAAGGCTCTGTATATTCATCGTGCCAATTTCCAAATTATTGATAAAGAATTATTAGATTAGGAGATACAAAATGAAACAACAAATTAGTAGTACAAAAGCACCAAAGGCATTAGGTCCTTATTCAGCAGGAGTTTTAACAGAAGGATTAGTATTCTTATCTGGACAATTAGGCGTAGATACCAATGGGAATTTAGTCAGTGAAAATGTCGTAGAACAAACCGTAAAGGCCTTTGAAAATATTGGGGTATTACTCAAAACTTCAGGCTTAACTTATGATGATATTGTCAAGACAACTGTATTATTGGATGATATGAACGATTTTGCGAAAGTAAATGAAGAATATGCGAAATATTTTACTGAACCGTTCCCTGCAAGAAGTTGTTTTGAAGTGGCTAAATTACCTAAGAATGCTAAGGTTGAAATAGAGTGTATCGCAATCAAAAAATAGTTTAAAAACATATGTCGTAAATAGAGTTCGTTCTTTGATGTATTGAAGAATTTTATTGTTGAAAAATCCATGATTTATGGTAGTATATATGAAAGAGAAATTGGATTTGAAAAGGGACTTTTTAAATCCATTTTTTTAAAGTTAAAAGGAGGATTATATGAACAAAAATTCGTTATTATCCATGAGAGATCTGTCAGTTGAAGACATTTATAGCATTCTTGATGATGCTAGACTTTTTAATAGTTCCTTTAAAGATTGGCAATTACCAATGCAGAAAGCATTGGTTGCTAATCTTTTTTTTGAGGCTTCAACTCGAACACATTTCTCATTCGAAAGTGCACAGCACCAATTAGGATGCCAAGTAGCCGATTTCGTGGCAGGAGCATCTAGTGTCACAAAGGGAGAAACTCTTTATGATACAGTAAAGACATTTGAATCTATTGGGTATGACATGGTGGTGATCCGTCATCCTCAAGATGAATATTTCAAGGAATTGGAAAATATCAATATTCCAATCTTAAATGCTGGAGATGGTGCAGGAAACCATCCAACACAATGCTTGTTAGACTTACTAACTATGCAAAATGAGTTTGGTACACTAGAAGGCTTAAATGTAGTAATCTGTGGAGACATCTTACATTCAAGAGTGGCTGCCAGTGATAAAGAAGCCTTAGAAAGATTAGGGTCGACTGTTCGTTTTGCCGGACCTAAAGAATGGGAAAGACCAGGCTATCCAACAATTGATTTTGATGAAGCCATCGAATGGGCAGATGTTGTCATGATGCTTCGTATTCAGAAAGAAAGAGGTTCTGGAATGGCAGGTATGACAGATAGTGAATATCTAGAAAAATATGGTCTTACAAAAGAGCGTTATGCAAGAATGAAAGACAAAGCTATCGTAATGCATCCAGCTCCTGTTAATCGTGGAGTTGAAATTGACACAGATTTAGTGGAAGCTGAAAAATCAAGAATTTTTGAACAAATGCATAATGGTATGTTGGTTAGAAAGGCCGTTATTAAACGTGGATTTGGTTTTGCTCCATTCAAAGAGGAAAAATAAGTATGCGTTTAATAAAAAATGGTCAAGTTTTAATTGACAATCAAGTAGAAAAGAAAGATATTTTAATTGATGAAGGAAAGATCATTCAGATTGATGATTCTATTTTGAAAGACTGTGAAGTTATTGATGCTGCAGGTCTTACAGTCATTCCAGGGTTAGTGGATGTACACGTACATTTTAGAGAACCAGGACACACAGAAAAAGAAACTATTCATACAGGTAGTTTAGCAGCAGCACATGGAGGATTTACTTCTGTGTTTGCGATGCCAAACGTCATCCCTTTTCCAGATGATGTAGACACAATGAAAGACTATCAACAATTGATTGAAAAAGAATCTGTTGTACATACATATCCATATGCTTGCATCACTTCAGAAGAAGCAAGTAAAGAAGTAGTGGATATGAAAGCTATTAAAGAATTAGGTATTCGTTGGTTTAGTGATGATGGTGTAGGGGTAGCCACATCTGAAATCATGAAAGAAGCCATGGAAAAGGCGAAAGAAAACGACTGCATGATTGTAGCCCACACAGAAGATATGAGCTATCGTAGACCTGGGGCTTGTGTACATGACAGTGAAGTCGTGACATCAAAGGGATGGCTTGGAATTCCAAGCGCTTGTGAAAGCACACAGTTGATTCGTGATTTAGAAATCACAAAAGAAGTAGGAAATGCGTATCATGCCTGCCATATTTCGGCTAAGGAAAGTGTAGAAGCATTAAAAGACGCAAAAGCTTCAGGCTTGAATGTAAGTGCAGAAGTTACAGTACATCATTTATTATTAGAAGATAAAGATGTTGTCGGACCAAACTGGAAAATGAATCCACCATTAAGAAGTCATGAAGATCGTATGTCTTTAATTGAAGGCTTAGAAAATGGAACATTGGATTGCATTGCCAATGACCATGCTCCACATACTTATGAAGAAAAGAAACGTTCGATGGATAAAGCGCCATTTGGTATTGTTTCATTAGAAAGTGCGTTTGCGTTACTATACACTGAATTTGTGCATAGACAGAAACGTTGGACATTAGCTCAATTAGTGAATTGGATGTCGGCTGCACCTGCTAAGCGTTTTGGCTTAGAAAATGTAGGACAAATTAAAGAAGGATATAATGCCGATTTAGTCTTAGTAGATTTAGAACATGAATCTTTGATCGACATAGATACATTTGAATCTATGGGTAAAAATACACCATTTAATGGTTGGAGCGTAAATGCGCAAATAAAGGAAACCATTGTAGATGGAAAAACAGTATGGAAAGGATAAAACATACTTATTTGAAGCTGAAGGATTGTATGTTCATCGTGCTAGTAAGATTGAAACAGAAGATGGTAAAAACGTTCTAGATATTATTCGTAATGGACGTGTAAACTTTGTCATTAATACAGTGTCTAATAAGAAGAACATAAGTGCTGATGGATTCTTGATTCGTCGTGTGTCTGCAGAAAATAACATTTCTTGTATGACAAGTTTAGATACAGCGAATGCATTAGTGAAAGTTTAAGAGCCATTGAGCTTCTCAATGGTTTCTATGAATGAAATGGGGAAATAGTATGCAGGAATTTGCGAAGATTCTATCGAATGTCAAAATCGCAAAAGATATTTGGAAAATGGAATTGAAAACAGACTTAGCTAAAACAGCTAAGCCTGGTCAATTCATTGAAATCACAGTTCCAGGTTTCTATTTGCGTAGACCTATCTCGATTAGTGAAATTAAGGAAGATGTTTTAGTCATTATCTACAAAGTGCTTGGTGAAGGTACTTTAAAAATGACTGAACTTGAAGGAAAATTAGATATCTTTGGTCCACTTGGAAATGGTTTTCCAATTGAAGATAAAGAAGAAGTGTTGTTGATTGGTGGAGGTGTTGGTGTACCACCACTATATGAAACCGCAAAACAATATTTAAGTAAAAATGCACGTGTAACTGTAGTATTAGGTGCAAATGATGCAGATAGCGTATTCTATGTGGATGAATTCAAAACGCTTGGGTGTGATGTATATGTCGCAACAATGGATGGTTCATTAGGAACAAAGGGTACAGCATTGGATGCGATCAAAGAAAACAATGTGACATGTAACTTTGTACTTAGTTGTGGACCTTTACCTATGTTGAAGGCAATCAACGAACAATATAGTGAAGGCTATATTTCATTAGAAGCTCGTATGGCATGTGGTCTTGGTGCTTGTATGGGATGTGTTGTGAAAGATGTAGAAGGACATTCATTGCGTGTATGTAAAGATGGTCCTGTATTTGAAATGGGAAAGGTGGCTTTATAATGGATATTTCAGTAAAACTACCCGGATTGAATTTGAAGAATCCAATTATTCCAGCTAGTGGATGTTTTGGATTTGGTAAAGAATATGCCGAACTATATGATTTGAGCGTATTAGGTGGTATTGCCATCAAATCGGCTACACCACAAGAGCGTTTTGGAAATCCTACACCAAGAATTGCCGAAACTCCAATGGGAATGTTGAATGCGATTGGTCTACAAAATAAAGGTGTAGATTCTATTATTGAAAATGAACTTCCATTCCTTGCACAGTATGATACAGAAATCATGGCCAATGTGGCGGGTGCATGTGAAGAAGATTATGTAGAGGTTATCAAGAAATTAAATGATCAGCCAGTAATTAAGGCTTATGAATTAAATATTTCTTGTCCTAATGTAAAACATGGTGGTATTGGTTTGGGAACGAAACCTGAACTTGCAGCACATGTGACTAAGATTTGTAAGGAAGCTGCTACAAAACCTGTATATGTGAAGTTATCACCTAATGTAACGGATATTGTAGAAATTGCCAAAGCCGTTGAAGAAGCTGGTGCAGATGGTATTGTATTGATCAATACTTTAATGGGTATGCGTATCAATTTGAAGACGGGAAAACCATTGCTTGCCAATGTAACAGGTGGTCTTTCTGGTCCTGCCATTAAGCCGGTTGCCTTAAGAATGGTATATCAAGTAGCACAAGCTGTAAATATTCCAATCATTGGTGTTGGTGGAATTACTTGTGCAGAAGATGTATTGGAATTCTTAAACGCGGGGGCAAGTGCTGTTGAAGTGGGTGCCCAAAACTTTGTGGATCCTTATGTATGTCCAAAAATCATTGAGGATCTTCCAAAAGTATTAGAGAAATATGGATATAAAAATATTGAAGAAGCAGTTGGAAGGAGTTTTAAATAATGAGTAAAACAATTGTAGCATTAGATTTTTCGAGTAAAGAAGAAGTTGTAGATTTCTTAAAACAATTTGATGAACCCGTATATGTAAAGATTGGTATGGAATTAACATATGCGTGTGGTTTAGAAATGGTAAAAACAGTGAAGGAAATGGGTCACCACATTTTCTTAGACTTGAAATTGCATGATATTCCAAACACAGTTAAGGGTGGAATGAAAAACTTAGCGAACTTAGGTGTAGATATTGTCAATGTACACTGTGCTGGTGGTATTGCGATGATGAAGGCTGCCATTGATGGCTTGAATGAAGGGGCTAAAGATGGAAAGCGCCCAATGTGTATTGGTGTAACTCAGCTTACAAGCACTTCTAAAGAAGCTATGAATAACGAATTGGGAATTCCTGGTGAAGTTATTGATTGTGTTATTAAATATGCGAAGAATGCGAAAGAAGCAGGCTTAGACGGTGTTGTATGTTCCGTACATGAAGCTAAGGCAATTCATGAAGCTTGTGGAGATGACTTCTTAACAGTAACTCCAGGTATTCGTTTGGCAAGTGATTCTAAGGATGATCAAAAGCGTGTTGCGACTCCTGCATTTGCGAAAGAACAAGGCTGTGATTATATCGTAGTTGGTCGTTCAATTACGAAGAGTGCTAACCCAGTTGAAACATATAAGGAAATTGAAGCAACTATGTCAAAATAAGGTGTGAGAAATCACATCTTTTTTTTACACTTTTTTATTGAAATTTTTATGATTTGTGGTAGTATACTAAACAGAGAAAATATAGTATTTTTTTTAAAAGGAGGATACGTATGATCAAAAATCTAGCTTTGTTTGTGAACAAAACATCAGTGATCGAGATGAATAGTATTCTTCGTAGTGCTATACTTTTTAATAGTTCCATTTAAAGATTGGCAATGCATTGTTTGCTAATCTTTTTTTTGAGTAAATAACAGAAAGGACAAATTATGGAAAGACTATTGATTTTAGAAGATGGAAGTGTATATCGCGGAACAGCGTTTGGTAGTGACAACTTCCAAATTGGTGAATTAGTATTTAATACGTCAATGACGGGTTATCAAGAAATTTTGACAGATAATTCATATTGTGGACAAATTGTAATGATGACATATCCATTGATTGGTAACTATGGAATCAATCGTGATGATAATGAAAGTATGATTCCATGTGTATTTGGATTTGTAGTTAAAGACTATTGTGAATATCCAAGCAATTTCAGATGTTCAGAAACATTAGATGATTTCTTAAAACGCGAAAATATTCCAGGAATTTATGATATTGATACACGTGAAATCACAATGAAGATTCGTAATGTAGGTACCATGAAGGCTGTTATGGCTAATGTGGATGCCGATGTAGATGTGGTAGTTGCTGGCTTAAAAGCCGCTGATTTCTTACATGATCAAGTGGCTCGTGTTTCGACAAATAAAGTATTCCCAATCCCAAATCGTGGCAAGAAAGTTGTATTGATGGATTTTGGAGCAAAATTAGGTATTGTTCGTGAACTATCAAAACGTGGATGCGATTTAGTCATTGTTCCATATGATACACCAGCAAGCACAATCCTATCTTATCGTCCAGATGGCGTTATGTTGTCGAATGGTCCTGGAGATCCTACGGATGTAAAAGTCGCTATTGAAACGATTAAAGAATTGATTCCTCAAACGGTTGTATTTGGAATTTGTTTAGGTCACCAGTTGATTTCTTTGGCTTGTGGTGCAAAAACATATAAATTGAAATTTGGACACCGTGGAGCTAACCATCCAGTTGTAAATTTATCAACTGGTAAAGTAGAAATTACTTCTCAAAACCATGGTTTTGCGGTAGATATTGATAGCTTAAAGGATACACGTTTGGAAATGACACACCAAGCATTAAATGATAAGAGTTGTGAAGGTGTTCGCCATAAAGACTATCCTTGCTTTGCGGTGCAATATCATCCAGAAGCAAGTGCAGGACCTGAAGATTCTCGTTACTTGTTTGATCAATTTATTGAATTAATGGAGGAGAATAAAAATGCCTAAACGTACAGATATCAAAAAAATCTTAGTGATCGGTTCTGGTCCAATTATCATTGGTCAGGCAGCTGAATTTGATTATGCCGGAAGTCAGGCATGTCAATCCCTTCGTGAAGAAGGATATGAAGTCATCTTAATTAACTCAAACCCAGCCACAATCATGACAGATACAGCCATCGCAGATCGTGTTTATATTGAGCCTTTGACTGTTGATTTCGCAAAACGAGTTATTTATAAAGAAAGACCCGATGCCATTTTAGGATCATTAGGTGGTCAAACAGGATTAAACTTAGTTGTAGAATTACATGAAGATGGAATCTTAGATGAGTTTGGTGTAGAAATTTTAGGTACAGACTTACATGCGATCAATCGTGCGGAAGACCGTGAATTGTTCCGTTCTTTAATGCAGGAAATCAATGAGCCAGTACCAGAAAGTATGATTGTTCATACCGTAGAAGAAGCTGTTGAATTCGCAAAACGCGAAGGATATCCATTAGTTGTTCGTCCAGCTTATACACTTGGTGGAACTGGTGGAGGTTTTGCCGATGATGAGGCTGAACTTCGTGAAATCTGTGATTCAGGTTTAAAGGCTAGTCCTGTACATCAATGTTTGATTGAACAAAGTATTGCCGGATATAAAGAAATTGAATATGAAGTAATGCGTGATGCCAAAGACAATGCAATCGTCGTATGTAATATGGAAAATATTGATCCAGTAGGTGTGCATACTGGAGATAGTACGGTTGTTGCGCCAGTTCAAACTTTGACAGACCGAGAAAACCAAATGCTTCGTAATGCATCTTTAAAAATCATTCGTGCATTAAAAATTTGTGGTGGATGTAACGTTCAGTTGGCATTGAATCCAAATAGTTTTAAATATTATGTCATCGAAGTTAACCCTCGTGTATCTCGTTCTTCTGCTCTAGCTAGTAAGGCAACAGGTTATCCAATTGCGAAGATTAGTGCTAAATTAGCGGTTGGTTTAGGCTTAGATGAAATTATTAACCCAATTACTAAAACAAGTTATGCATGTTTTGAACCTGCATTAGACTATATTGTAACGAAATTTGCACGTTTCCCATTTGATAAATTTCCTAATGCGGACCGTCATTTAGGAACACAAATGAAGGCAACTGGTGAAATTATGTCCATTGGACGTAACTTTGAAGAATCTTTCTTAAAAGCAGTTCGTTCTTTAGAAATGAAAGTGGATCATATCTATAAAAAAGAATTGGTTGGATTATCGAAAGAAGAATTACTTGAAAAAATCAAAAAGTGTGATGATGAAAGAATTTTTGCGGTTACACAATGGCTTCGTGATGGATATGATATGGAGACAATTCATAATGTAACGAAGATGGATAATTTCTTCTTGTGTCACTTGTTAAGAATTATCAGCTTAGAAAAGCTAATGATGGAAAATCCCAAAGATGTTGAAGTTTTACGTAAATTAAAGAAATATGGTTTTGCGGATAGCTACATTGCACGTAATTGGGATATGAAAGAATTCGATTTATATAACTTGCGTAAAGAAAATGGAATCATGCCAGTATATAAGATGGTAGATACTTGTGCGGGTGAATTCAAGAGTGCAACTCCATACTTCTATTCAAGTTATGAACATAAGAACGAATCTGAGGTAACAGACCGTAAAAAAATCGTTGTATTAGGTTCAGGACCAATTCGTATTGGACAAGGTGTTGAGTTTGACTATGCGACAGTACATTGTGTACAGACTTTGCGTGAAGAAGGCTATGAAGCTATCGTCATCAACAACAACCCTGAAACTGTATCAACCGATTTCTCAATTAGTGACAAATTATATTTTGAACCACTAACTACAGAAGATGTAATGCACGTTATTGATTTAGAAAAACCATTAGGTGTTATTGTTCAATTTGGTGGTCAAACCGCAATCAACTTAGCCGATTCATTAGTAGAACATGGAGTTAAGATTTTAGGTACTTCACTACACTCTATTGATTTAGCGGAAGACCGTCATGAATTTGAGGCAATGTTACACAAATTGGATATTCCTCAACCAAAAGGTGAAACTGCAGTCACTGTTGAAGAATCACTAGTAATCGCTAATAAGATTGGTTATCCAGTACTAGTACGTCCAAGTTATGTGTTGGGTGGTCGTGCAATGGAAATCGTACATAATGATGATGAATTAAGAGTCTATATGGCAACAGCCGTAAAGGAAATCAGTCATGATGCTCCAATTTTAGTTGATAAATATATTGTTGGTAAAGAACTTGAAATCGATGCGATTGCGGATGGAAAGAATGTATATATTCCAGGTGTAATGGAACATATCGAACGTGCTGGTATTCACTCTGGTGACTCAATTAGTGTATATCCTACACAGATCATCAATGAGAAGGTGAAAGAAACAATCATTGATTATGGAACAAGAATTGGTGAAGGCTTTGAATTTGTTGGTTTATACAACATTCAGTTCATTGTCGATAAAGAAAACAATGTATATGTATTAGAGGTAAACCCACGTTCCTCTCGTACTGTACCATTCTTATCTAAGATTACAGGTGTTCCTATGTCTCAAATTGCGACTAAGTGTGTACTTGGTGAAAGTATTGAAGATCAAGGCTTAACACCTGGATATCATCCTGAAGATAAAGAAAGAGTCTTTGTCAAAGCGCCAGTATTCTCATTTGCGAAATTACGTAGTGTAGATACAGTTTTAGGACCTGAAATGAAATCTACAGGTGAGGCTTTGGGTAGTGATGTCAACTTAGAAAAAGCATTGTACAAAGCTTTAGTAGCTTCTGGAATCAATATTCCTTTACATGGAAGTGTATTACTAACAATTGATGATGATAATAAACAGGATGCTTTAGAAATCGCAAAACGTTTCTATAACATTGGATATGGAATTTATGCGACGAAGGGTACAGCTAAATTCTTAGAAGATAATGGCTTATTTGTACATGTAGCAGCCAAAGTCAATGAGGATAATGGAAATGAAACGGTATTGGATATTATTCGTCATGGTCATGTAAACTTTGTCATCAACACAATGTCAAATAAAGATAATTCTACAAGTAAAGATGGATTCTTAATTCGTCGTGTGTCTGCAGAAAATAACATTTCTTGTATGACAAGTTTAGATACGGCACATGCCTTAATTAAAGTATTGGAATCTTTGAGCTTCTCAATGATTTCTATGAATGAAATGGGTAAATAGAGTGTGAGAAATCACACTTTATTTTTACACATTTAAAAAATTAAGTATAATAATTGTGCAAAAACCAAGTACATTTTACATGAGAATCAGGGATCATTTCATTCAAATTTATTGAGTGGGATGATCCCTTTTAATGTAATGTATCTGTAAAATGAAGGAGAGGTAGCGAGAATGAAAAGAATTAAAGCAGCTTGTATCACTCCAACATTGTGTTTCTTCAATCATGATCAAGAAACGACAGAGTATGCAAAAAGAGCGATTGTACAGGAGTATGAGAAGTATAAATCACAGTTGGAAAGAAGTGGCACAAAATATAAAATTTTATCCGAAACTACAAATGTAAATGGTTAACTAATTGTGAATCTCAATTTTAAATTCGGTGAGCAGATGGCAGAAACAATAGAAGATGGCGTGTGATTATAGGATATACCTGTTGGGAAATTATAGATATAGTCAGCAATACATCAAATTAAATGTCAAATAGATACGGAATGATGACGGAAACAAAAGTTTTCCCAGAATATCAGGCAGAGAGTTCGGAACTCTCCTTTTTTCGTGAAGAGATAATGAATGCAAAAAAACATGAAAAATAAATAGTTATTGCATTGCGATGTAAAAAACTATTGTGTCCTATTACTTTTTTGGATTATAATATATAAACCGAATGTGGGGTGATCGTGTGATTGTTGAAAGAAAAGAATATCTTGAAAAATTAATTGCCTGGAAAGATAAAAAATTAATTAAAATTGTTACAGGAGTAAGACGATGTGGTAAATCAATGTTATTGGAAATTTATCAAAATTATCTGAAGCAACATAATGTAGAAAAAGAACAGATTATTGCGATTAATTTTGAAAATCTTGATTATGAGGAACTTACGGATTATAAAAAACTATATAATTATTTGAAAGAACATTTGGTGACAAATAAAATGACATATATTTTTCTGGATGAAATACAGAACGTGCCAGATTTTCCAAAAGTATTAGACAGTTTATATATAAAGAACAATGTAGATATTTATGTTACAGGTTCGAATGCTTATATGCTATCCAGTGAGATTGCAACGATGATTTCTGGAAGATATGTACAGATTGAGATGCTTCCATTATCATTTCGTGAATATATGGAAAGTACAGGAAGTATGAATGACAGAGGAATAAAATATGCGGAATATCTGCAAAATAGTTCTTTTCCCTATACATTGGAATTAAAAAATCAACCAAATGAAATTAGGGAATATCTGGAAGGAATCTATAACACGATTGTTGTAAAAGATATTGTAAATAGAAAAAAAATAACAGATACTATGATGCTAAAAAGTGTTCTACAGTTTATTTTTGATAATATAGGAAACCCATTGTCATCAAAAAAAATTGCAGATACGATGACATCAGCAGGAAGAAAGATTGATACAAGAACGATAGAAAAATATTTGGAGGCTTTCCGCGAAAGTTATATCATCTATCAGACGAAAAGGTATGATATCAAAGGAAAACAATATCTGAAAACACTTGAAAAGTATTATATTGTTGATATTGGAATGCGCTATATGCTTTTAGGGTCAAGGCAGGCAGATGCTGGACATATTTTGGAAAATGTTGTTTATTTAGAATTGTTGCGGCGAGGATACGATGTGTATGTTGGAAAAATCGGTACTTTTGAAGTGGATTTTGTAGCAAAAAATAGCAGAGGAACAATATATTATCAGGTGGCATTGACGACACATGACGAAAGTACACTTCAAAGAGAACTTCGTCCATTGCAGGTAATTAGAGATCATTATCCAAAGATAATCCTGACGATGGATGAGGAGCCGGAAGAACAATACGATGGAATTAGGCGAATCAATGCAAGAGACTGGCTGTTGGGGTTAACGGAGTAAGTATAGGAAATAACAGGAAAACAATGTAGCAATTTATCATGATAAGTCAAACACTCGAAAATTTATAATGCAGTCTAAGAACACTTTTTAACTTTGTAAAACATGTATAACTACAATTGAATTTTTGAATAAATGGTTGATCGTAAGGAATGAGCTGTTTCAGAAAGCAGAAGTACTAAGAAAAAAAGAACCGTAAAGCATATACGCTTCCAGGAATGATATCAGAGCTTGAAAATATAGAATGTACAAGAAACAGTGTTGGTAAATACAGAAGAAAATATGCATTAACAGCAAAATAGAAATTGATATTAAAACGATTTGATATGGATGAAAAATATGTTGACAGAAGCATTGGTAAATTTAACTATTAATGCTTCTTTTATTTTTTAGTTATACAAATTCTGCAAAGTTAAGGTGTGAGAAATCACACTCTAATTTTTTATAAAAAATTAGCACTTAATTGTTGACAGTGCTAAAAAAGTGACTATAATAAGAATTGAAGTTAGAGATAAGTCAAAAGATATCCCGTAACTTGAAGATAGATTTCATAATCTAGAAATCAGGAGGCGATATTTATGAAGTACTATCCAATGTTTGATTTATTTGATGATTTCTTTACAGGAAACACTACAAGTGAGGTCATGAAGACAGATATTGTAGAAAAAGATGGAAACTATGAAATGAGCATGGAACTTCCTGGAGTTAAAAAGGAAGATATCCAGATGGAATTGAAGGATGGATATTTGAAAGTAACTGCTACACATGGTTCAAATACAGAAGACAAGGATGAAAAAGGTCGTGTTGTTCGTAAAGAACGTGTTAGTGGATCTTATTCAAGAAGCTTCTATGTTGGTGAAGGTATTCATCAGGAAGATGTCAAAGCTTCCTTTGACAATGGTGAATTGAAGATTGTTGTCCCTAAAGAAGCACCTAAACAAGTCGAAGAAAATAAATTTATTCCAATTGAATAACTACAAGAATGCACCTATATGGTGTATTCTTTTTTTAAAGGGGGAAATTATGAAGATAGAGGTAATAAATGAAAAGCGTTTAAATCATATTCATTATTGTAGAGTGCATAAAGAGAATCAACGGCTCTCGGGTTCTTTTTGGGTTCCTTCAAAGTCAAAATCTAAGAATAAGAAGCTGTTTAGTTTTGAATTGAATGATAGTGATTTTTTGGTTTGTGATCCAGAACATATTTTTAAACAAAAGATTTCAGGGAATAAACCTAGTGAATGTATTCTAAATTTGATGAATATATTGATTCAAGAGGATATGGAGTTTCTTCAAAAATTAGAAATGAAACTTGAAAGAATAGAAGATCATTTTCAGCGATATTGACGGCACTCTTTTAAACAATGAAAACCAGGTTCCAGAGGAGACTATAGAGGAACTGCGCCGTCTGGACAGTCAGGGAGTTCCTTTTGTACTGGTATCAGCCCGTATGCCAAAAGGAATGCGCCCCATCCGGGAAGAACTGGGGATCCATGCTCCTATGGTGTGCTACAGCGGCGGTCTGGTTCTGGATCCGGATGATCAGGAAATATACAGCTGCCTGCTGGATCTGGACCTGGCATGTGAGATCAAAAGTCTGGTTGCAAAAGAGTTTCCGGAGGTAGTCTGCGGCATATACGGTGGGGAACACTGGGTAGTGGACGATATCAGGGATCCGTGGGTGATCCAGGAACAGGGAATTACCCATCTGATACCGGAAACCGGAGATATAAGGGAGATTTTTGGAAAAGAGGGTGGCATTCATAAGTTTCTGTTTATGGGGGATGAAGAAGCGGTGATCCGTACAGAAAACCGCTTAAAAGAACGGTATCCACAGCTTTCCATTGCAAGATCCAAGCCGGTTTATCTGGAAGTAATGAACGGAAACGTGTGTAAATCAGCAGGAGTGAAGATTGTATGTGAAAAATATGACATTCCTGTGGAGCAGTCCCTGGCTTTTGGGGACGGGCAGAATGACCTTGATATGTTAAATGCAGCAGGTGCCGGTTTTGCCATGGCCAATGCGCCGGAAGAAGTAAAAGCGGCGGCTCCTTTCGTAACTCCGGTTGACAATGAACATCAGGGGCTTTTAGCTGTGTTGAGGAAATATTTTGATGAAAAATAAAATGGAGTATGCCTATGCGGGAGGTGCTTCTGCAGATACAGGAAGTACCTTTGGCTTAAGTGGCGCAGCGCTTAAATGGATCGCCATGATCTCCATGCTCATTGACCATATTGGGGCAGTGGTCGTGGAATATGGGTTGTATTATCAGGGCGGAGCAGAATGTTTTCAAAAACTTCTGGAAAATGGAAATGGCCAGTGGCTGTATGTGCTTCAACGGGGAATGCGTATGCTGGGACGGCCTGCATTCCTGATCTATGCTTTTCTTCTGGTAGAGGGCTTTTACCATACACACAGCCGGAGGCGTTACGCCCTGCAGATGTTTCTGTTTGCCCTCATATCAGAACTGCCTTTTGACCTGGCGGCAGCCAACCGCTGGTTTTATCCGGGGTACCAGAATGTATTTTTTGAATTTCTCATAGGACTGGCTGTTTTATGGGGCATGGAACAGGCACAGTTTCGGGAAAAAACTCCCCTTGCAGTGGAAGCGGGAAAGATATTTGCAGTAGCTTTGGGCTGTATGGCAGCAGTGCTGATTCAGTCAGATTATGATTATATCGGGATCATCATTATTGCAGCTTTTTATGAGTTTCATTACAGCAGGGCAGGGCGCAGTGTGGCAGCGGCAGTCCTTGGCGGCCTGGAAACACTGGATCTGAACTATGGAGTTGGTGCCCTGGCAGCAATACCCATCTGGTTTTATAATGGAAAACGGGGAAAACAGAAGTTTAAATATGTGTTTTACTGGTTTTATCCGGTGCATCTGACCGTTCTGGTGTTGATCAGAGCCGGATTTCTGGGGATTTTTCCGTGGTAATATAAAAAGTCTGCACATAAGGGGAAAATCTGTTGATTGCCTGATGATGCCAGATGCGGTATACTCGGATTATGTCGTGGTATAAAAAAGGAGCATAAAAATGAAAAAATATGACTATATATTAGTAGGAAGCGGACTGTACTCCGGTGTCTTTGCCTGGTTTGCGAAGCAGAAGGGAAAGAAGTGCCTGGTCCTGGAAAAGAGGGATCATATTGGCGGAAATGTGTACTGTGAAAATACAGAAGGTATCCATGTACACAAATACGGTGCCCACATTTTCCATACAAGCAACAAAGAAGTATGGCAGTTTGTAAATTCACTGGCAGAATTTAATCGTTATACCAACAGTCCGGTTGCCAATTACAAAGGTGAAATGTACAACATGCCTTTTAACATGAACACCTTCAGCAAGATGTGGAATATTTCCACTCCGGCAGAGGCGAAAAAGATCATTGAAGAGCAGAAAAAAGAGATCACCGGCGAGCCGAAGAACTTAGAAGAGCAGGCCATCAGCCTGGTAGGCCGCGAGATCTATGAAAAACTGGTAAAAGGCTACACAGAAAAACAGTGGGGAAGAGACTGCACAGCACTTCCGGCTTTTATCATCAAGAGACTTCCTGTGCGCTATACCTATGATAATAACTATTTCAATGATCTGTACCAGGGAATTCCTATTGGCGGTTACAATGTGATCATTGACCGTCTCTTTGAAGGCTGCGATATTGAAACCGGCGTTGATTATCTGGAAAAGAAGGAATATTACGATGGTTTAGGGGAAAAGATCGTGTATACAGGAACCATTGATGCTTATTATAAGTATCAGTTTGGCAAGCTGGAATACCGCAGCCTGCGTTTTGAGTCTGAGGTTCTGGATGAGGAAAACCACCAGGGCGTTGCTGTAGTAAACTACACGGACCGCGAGACTCCGTACACCCGCATCATTGAGCACAAGCACTTTGAATTCGGTACCCAGCCAAAGACGGTTATTACCAGAGAATATCCTGTTACCTGGCAGGAAGGTATGGAACCTTATTATCCGGTCAATGATGAGAAAAACCAGGCACTGTATCAGAAGTATGCAAAACTGGCTGAAAAAGAAGAACATGTTATTTTTGGCGGACGTTTAGGAGAATATAAGTATTACGACATGGACAAGGTGATCGCTTCTGCCATGGCATGTGCAAAGGAAGAACTGAATATGCTGTAAACGGGGGAATGTCATGCCTGACGGACAGAAATATGAGCCTGAGTAAGATAAAGCTGCTGCAAAGTGGAAAGAGACCATTTTGCAGTAGCTTTTTTGTGTACCGGGAAATTCCGTTGGAACTACCGGCACCATTATTTTCCAGAAATTTCCAAAAACCCTGTTGATACAGGGAATTTACAGACGAAAAATGCAGCAAAATGACGAGCTATAAAATGACAGATTAAAGATTTTTTGTATAATTTGTGACTTTAAAGCATAAAAACATAAATGGATTACAAAAATAAATGGTAAAAAATTACAAATTTACAACAAAAAAACTTGCTTTTTTAACAGGGGTGTGTTACACTAGCACACAAGTGTAGACCGTAGACGTACAAAATAAAACTTGTATGCCGCCGGCCATGAGGACAGCATGATCCATGTTGAAAACATGCAGGGGGGTAGATGGTCTGGACATCTATAAATTAAGGAGGACGAATTATGAAAAGCAAAAAAATGATGGCTCTTGTTACAGCAGCAGCGATGGCATTTGGTCTGGCAGGATGTGGCGGTGGAAATACCGCAGCTACAACAGCAGCACCTGCTGAGAAGGCAGAAGAAAAAACTACCGCAGCAGAAGCTGTTACAGAAGCAACAGAGGCTGCAAAGTCAGAAGGCAGTGATAACTGGAAAGTAGCAATTTTAACCGGTACTGTTTCACAGGGCGAGGAAGAGTTCCGTGCAGCAGAAAAAGCATTAGCTACATATGGTCCGGAGCACATCGTTACAGCAACTTATCCGGACAACTTTATGTCAGAGATGGAGACTACCGTATCCCAGATCGTATCTTTCGCATCTGATCCTGATGTAAAAGCGATCGTTATGTGTCAGGCAGTTCCTGGTGCAAAGGCTGGTTTTGATAAGGTTCGCGAGATGGGAAGAGATGACATCCTCCTGATCGCTGGTACTCCTCAGGAAGACCCGGCTGTTATCGCAGCAGCATCTGATCTTGTTTTATATGCAGATGAAGCAGCACAGGGCGATACCATTATGGAAAAATGCGCTGACTGGGGTATTGATGTATTCGTACATTACTCCTTCCCACGCCATATGGCAATGGAGCTGATCGTAGCACGCCACGAACTTCTTAAGAAGAACGCAGATGCGCTTGGCATCGAAATGGTAGACGTTACTGCTCCAGACCCAACTGCAGAGGCTGGACTTTCCGCTTCCCAGCAGTTCATCCTGGAAGATGTTCCACAGCAGCTGAAGAAATATGAAGGCAAGAAAGTTGCTTTCTTCACAACAAACTGTGGTATGCAGCCTTCTTTACAGACCGCTTGCTTAGATGAGCCTAATGCTTATTATCCACAGCCTTGCTGCCCAAGTCCATATCACGCATTTCCAGCTACGTTAGGACTGGAACTTGCAATTGGCGGTGATGACGAAGACGCATTAAAGCAGATCGCAGCTAAATTAAAGGAGCATGACGCAGTAGGACGTTTCTCTACATGGGCATCCCCGGTTGCTATGACCATTATTGCAGTTGGTGTTGATTATGCAAAGGGATATATCACAGGCGAGATCACAGACCGCAATGATGCTGATAAGCTGGTTGAAATGTTTAACTCTAAAGTTGAAGGGGCAAAGATCAATAATTATACCAATGCAGAAGGTGAAACTTTTGATAATTACTATACCATTCTGCTTGCTCCGGTTGATTTTAACGACTACTTATAAGAAACTTGAAATCTGAGAAAAGGCTCACCCTATTGATTTCGGGTGGGCCTTTTTCAGCAAAATGATAACTGACAGAAAGGGGAATTTCAATGAACACAGAAAAAGAATATGTTCTTGAGATGAAAGACATTACCAAGCATTATGGTGAAAATACCGTATTAAATGGCGTGTCTCTTTCCGTGAAAAAAGGCGAGATCCATGCACTGTTAGGAGAAAATGGAGCTGGTAAATCTACTCTGATGAATATCCTGTTTGGTATGCCGGTCATCCACAGCACAGGCGGTTTTGAGGGAAAGGTCCTTTTAGATGGGGAAGAAACACATATCCATTCTCCTTATGACGCCATGGAAAAGGGCATTGGTATGGTCCACCAGGAATTTATGCTTCTTCCGGGATTTACTATTACGGAAAACATCAAATTAAATCGTGAGATCACAAATCCCAATCCGGTAAGCCGCCTTCTGGGAAAGAACCTGGAAAGCCTGGATATGAAGGCTATGGCTTTTGATGCCCGTAAGGCTCTGGATGACGTAGGAATGAATTTAGATGAAAAAACGCTGGTCCATGGAATGCCGGTTGGATATATGCAGTTTATCGAGATCGCAAGAGAGATCGATAAAACAGGTGTAAAACTTCTGGTGTTTGATGAACCCACTGCTGTTCTTACGGAGAGTGAGGCAGCCCAGCTTATTTCCGTTATGAAGAAGATCTCTGAAAGCGGTATTGCCATTATCTTTATTACCCATCGTCTGGACGAGGTAATGGCCGCATCTAATAACATTACCATCCTGCGAGACGGAAAGCTGGCAGCAACAAGAGAAACTGCAAAAACCAGTATCCGTGAGATCGCGGAACTGATGGTAGGCCGAAAAGGGGAAGCAATGGTAGAGGCAGCCCCAAGACCGGTTCCAAGTGAAAAAGTGGCTATGAGCATCCATGATCTTCATGTAGATATGCCCGGTGAGCAGGTAAATAGCTTATCTGTGGATATTTACGAGGGCGAGATCTTCGGTATCGGCGGTCTGGCAGGTCAGGGAAAACTGGGTATCCCCAATGGTATCATGGGACTTTATGATGCAGAGGGAAAGGTAGAACTGTTCGGACAGGAATTAAACTTTAAAGATACCAGATCTGTTTTAAGCGCAGGTGTTGCCATGGTTTCTGAAGACCGTAAAGGTGTGGGCCTTTTATTAGATCGTTCCATTGAAGACAATATCGTATTTAACGCCATGCAGATCAAAGGGGAATATTTGAAGAAATTCGGACCATTTACCCAGATCGACAGCAAAAAGATCCGTGAAACCGCAGAAGAATACATAAAGAGCCTGGACATCCGCTGCTTTGGACCGACCCAGCATTCCGGTACTTTATCCGGTGGTAACCAGCAGAAGGTATGTATTGCCAAGGCGCTGTGCATGTCTCCGAAATTCCTGTTTGTTTCCGAACCTACCCGAGGTATCGACATCGGCGCGAAAAAGTTGGTGTTAGAGACTCTGGTGCGTTTAAACAGGGAACTGGGAATGACCGTTGTCATTGTTTCCTCAGAACTTCAGGAGCTTAAGAGTGTTTCTGATCGTATTGCCATTGTTTCAGAAGGCAAACTGGTAGACATCTTATCTCCACAGGCACCAGACGCAGATTATGGTCTGGCCATGTCCGGCATTAAACCGTCCGAACATATAGAGAAAGGGGGAACAGAAGAATGACGAAAAATAAGATCCAGAGACTCCTTGCCATTCTTTGTGCAGTAGCGGCAGCCTTCTGTATGGTATTAGGATTTATAAATATGCCTAAGCAGAATGGGGCGGCAGGTCAGGAGATCCTTCGTACCATGCGTATCCAGACACTGCTCAGTGCTACCGGCGACAGCGTAGTGGAAAGTTACGTAGCCATTGCGAAACAGGAAGCACAGGCGGCAGCCAAGGCATCCGGCGGCGGTATGGCAGCTATCCGTGAAGCAGTAGAAAAGGCAGAAACAGAAACAAGAGCAAAATACGAAAATGGCGCCCAGAGTGATCTTTCCGGTATTGATGTAACCGGTCTTTCTGCAGCTGTTGACGTATATACAGAGGCTGTAAAGGCCTATGCAGAGGTGGAGGCTCAGGCCCGCGCTGCTTATGAAGAGGCACATTATGCAGAGGCAGAGGCAGCTTTAGAAAAGAAACATGAAGAAATGTCAGCAGCAGGAGAAGAGATCCCGGAAGATGATGAAGTAGTAGTTGATATGTCCGGTTTTGAGGCAACTCCTGAAATGCTTGAAAAGCAGGAAGAAGCAAAGGCAACTTATGCAAATGTAGGCGCAGAGCTGAAAAAGATCTATCCGGTATTGACGGATGAAGCATTAGAAACACTGGAAGCGACAGTAGAAGGCATCCTTTATCAGTCCGGTGACAGTTTTGCCACTCAGTATGACCGTTACGTTGAACAGAGTAATATTAAAGAGACAAATGAAGGACGGATCATCCGTCACGCAGATGACCTGGTTTATTTAGGCTTTGCCCTTTTAGTATTGACTGTACTTTTACTGTTTAACAGCTGGCTGGTTGCAAAACTTGGTATTCCAAGAGTGATCATCGGTGTATTCTTTATCTTACTTTGCTTTATGACCTTATGGTATGATCTTTCTCTTTCTACTCTGTTAAGTAATACAGTTGTACGAATGGGAATGAATGCCATCATGGTTCTGGCAATGGTTCCTGGTATCCAGTGCGGTATCAGCCTGAATCTGGGTCTTCCCATTGGTCTGGTTGCAGGTCTGATCGGTGGTCTTTTAACCATTGAGTTTGGTATTCCAGGATGGGGAGGTTTCCTCTTCGCTATTGTTGCAGGTTCCGCTCTGGCAGCTGTCTGCGGTTATCTGTATGCACTTATGTTAAACCGCTTAAAAGGTTCTGAAATGTCTGTTACCACCTACGTTGGTTTTTCCATCGTATCTTTAATGTGTATTGCATGGCTGGTACTGCCGTTTAAGTCCCTGAAGCTTCGCTGGCCATTAGGAACCGGTCTTAGAAATACCATTGGTCTGGACGGAACCAACTTCCGCCATATCTTAAATGATTTCCTGGCATTCCAGATCGGCGATTTTACCATTCCGACAGGACTGCTGTTATTTATGGCACTTAGCTGCTTTATTGTATGGATGTTTTCACGCAGCCGTACCGGTCAGGCGATGCAGGCAGTAGGAAACAATCCTCGTTTTGCAGAGTCTGTAGGTATCAATGTTGACAAGATGCGTATTACAGGTACTGTATTTTCAACCGTACTTGGCGCGGTGGGAATTCTGGTATATTCCCAGAGCTACGGCTTTATGCAGCTGTATACAGCACCTCGCCAGATGGGCTTTATCGCAGCATCTGCTATCCTTATCGGCGGTGCGTCTACAAGCCGGTGCAAGATCAGCCATGTTCTCATCGGTACCTTCCTGTTCCAGGGTGTTTTAACACTGGGAATGCCGGTTGCAAACGTATTAGTACCTGGTTCCACTATTTCCGAAACACTGCGTATCCTGATCTCCAATGGAATCATTCTGTACGCACTTACAAAGTCAGGAGGTGAGTCTCGTGCGTAGTAAATGGGATATTCGTGAAATCCTGCAGAAAAATGCAGTTACCGTCATGTTCGTGGTATTATGTATCATCGGACTCATCTGCTCCGGACAGACAGTTTCTTATGTAATGTATGAATTATTCGGCCGTTTAAGCCGAAACGCATTTATTGTACTGGCCCTTATTATTCCGATCGTTGCCGGTATGGGTATCAACTTTGCCATCACCATTGGTGCCATGGCAGCACAGATCGCCGCTTTATGGGTGATCGAATGGGGCATCAGCGGTCTTCCAGGATTTCTGGTTGCCATGCTTATGACTATGCCCATCGCAGCTTTCTTCGGTTTCCTCATTGGTAAACTGATGAACAAGATGAAGGGCCAGGAAATGATCGGTGGTCTGATCTTAGGTTACTTTGCAAACGGATTATATCAGTTATTGTTCCTGTTTATCTTCGGCAACCTGATCCCGTTAAAGGCTCCGGGTCTGGTGATCAAGGGTTCTACCGGTGTTGCAAATACCATCGACCTTTCTACAGACCGTGGTTTTAAATATGCTTTAGATGGTCTGCTGCGAGTTTCCTTCAGCACAGCTGTTCTTATTATCTGCGGTATTATTGCAGTGGGCGCCATGGTCCTGTTTGCAAGGAAGAAAATGGAGAAGAAAAAAGCATTTACTTATGGAGGCATCTGCGTGGCTGCTATCGTAGTAGCACAGCTTCCATTTGTAAAGAATATATTCTCCATGGTCACTGTACCGATGGTTACCTTCTTTGTTGTAGGACTGTTATGTATCTTTAACAATGCCCTGATGAAAACAAAGATCGGCCAGCAGTTCCGTGCTGTTGGACAGAACCGCACCGTTGCAAATGCTTCCGGTATCAATGTGGACCGCGTTCGCGTGATCGCTATCGTGATCTCTACCGTACTGGCTGGCTGGGGACAGCTGATCTTCGTTCAGAACATGGGTTCCTTCCAGACTTACGGTGCCCATGAGCAGGTGGGTCTGTACGCAGGTGCAGCCATTCTGGTAGGTGGTGCATCCATTAAAAAGGCAACCAACGGACAGGCGCTTCTTGGCTGTATCCTGTTCCACTTACTTTTCATCGTAGCTCCATCCGCAGGAAAGAACCTGTTTGGTGACGCTGCGATCGGTGAGTACTTCCGTGTATTCATTTCCTACGGAGTTATCGCTCTGGCACTGGTTATGTATGCATGGGGAGACTATAAGAAGAAAAAGAATTAATAGGTTGTAAATACAACGAAAAGACCGTCTGGACTGGATAATGAACAGGTCCGGGCGGTCTTTTTTGTTGCCAAGCATATCGAGGAGGCGCCAGTGGCGCGTCCGCTGATTGTTAGCTGATTAAAAGTGGTTTTATATTGCTATTGGTCAGGTCAGTGAGTTAAAATTTCTTCAAGTGCTTTTACCAGCACATCATCTTCCTCTTCATTCCGGATGGCGATCCGTAAAAACTGGCGGTCATCTCTGGAGATCTTGGAGGACAGGTCTTTGATAAACAGGTTATAGCGGGTTAAAAGAAGTTCTGTTATCTCTGTGGCTTTGACATTTTCGCCTGTGAGTTCCACCATCAGGTAATTTGCTTGGGATGGGAAGATGCGGACACCGGGGAGACTGCCAAGTTTTTCCGCAAAACGGGTCCGCTCTGTGCGAAGCTTGTCTAAAGCAGAGGCATAGTCTTTTCTGTATTTTTCTTCGATCTGCATATAAAACTCACCAAAGGAATTGATATTCCAGATGGCAACATCTTTTTTCAGCTGTCCGATCAGGTCTGTATCGCCGCTGGCAGCTACACCTAAGCGCAGTCCCGGGATACCGTAGGACTTGGAAATGCTTTTTACTACGATCATATGTGGATTTTCATCTAACAGTTCTTCTACTAAAAGGGTAGGTTCTGTTTCTTCTGCGAAGTCTACGAAAGACTCATCTGCAAGGAAGCGGATGTCTTTTTCCTTTGTCCAGCGGGCCAACTTTAGCATGCCCTCACGGGAGATATAATTGCCTGTTGGATTGTCCGGATTAACTAATACCAGGCAGTCAAGGTTCTTATCTTCAAAGAAATTCATCACATCATTTTCATTGTAGGAGAAATCTTCTGTCTGAGGAACGAATGCAATGACCTTTTCTTTGTCACAGCGGTTTGCATATTCTTCAAAGGCAGGACGGATCACGCCCAGATTGCCTTTTACACGCTCCATAAGGGCTTTGATCAGTTCTGCAGCGCCATTTCCTACTACGATCTGATCCTGGCGGAGGGAGAAGTTTCTGGCGGCCAGGAGAGAGTTTACAGCCATTCCGGATGGATACTGTCTTGCAAGGACATCAAAATTATGTTTGATCTCATCCATCATTTTCTGCGGCGGATAATAACTGTTTACCAGATAGCAGAAATCCAGCATTTTTGGATAGCGCCAGTAGCCGCCGAAACGCTTCTGGATCAGGTGAGTGCGCTCTTTTTCCGGTGCGAAAATGGACTCAGCAATGTTCAGATCCTGGATATCGTCAATTTCATACCAGCGCTGGTTCTCATCCAGACGTTTTGCCTTGATGCCTGGATCATCTAAAGTTACCAGGACCTTTAATACCTGTTCATAGTATTCATTATTTCCAAGTGCTTTTGTATAAGCTTCCAGAAAAGGAACATAGTGTGTCCTGGAAAATTCCTGGCTGAATTTATAAAGGTTTACGGTCTTGTAATAATGTTCGGTATCGGAAAAACGGAACTTTTTGCCTGGGATCATGGCTTCGATATCGTCCTGGTCAGAGAGGACCAGACAGGTTCCGTCCATCCATGACTCATATTTGGCAGCCAGTGCCAGACTGTCTCTTGGGTCATCAGTAAGGCTGTTTAATACAGAGTCCTCAAAGATGATATCAGACTCTAAAAGAAGAGTGTCTTCTTTTAATAAATAGTCTTTTGCCAGGAAAAGGGAGTAAATATTGTTGGTGCGGTCATAGACCGGGTTGTCAATAAAGACAACCGGTGTTTTGATATGCAGACCTTCAATATGTTCTCGAAGTTTTTGGCCTTCATATCCGGTAACAATAACGATCCGGGACAGGTTATGCTGTTCTAACTGGTTTAAGGTGCGGTTGATCAGGGGAACACCGTTTACCTTTACCATACATTTTGTATTATTCTGTGTCAGCTGCTTTAAACGTTTTCCCATTCCGGCAGCCAGGATGATTGCTTGCATGCGTTTTTCTCCTTTATGATTTGTATCCGCTTCCAGGCAGGTAATCCGGGGATATTCCGTCTGGTTTTTTATGGCGGTTTTTAAGGACATCTTTGTAGACTTTGATGCGGTAACGGCGCATTTCTTTCTGGTTTCCAAGCAGAAGCCCGAAGGTATCCAAGAAAATGTGGGCTTTATGGTTCAGCCAGATATATGCCATATACAGGTGTGGATTTTTGGAATAGGTCTTTCCTATGTCAATGGCATTGCGGAAACCATAGTAATTTTTCCAGCTGATGACCGGGGCGGAACCAACGGGGGCTGTTTTGTGGTTTAAAACAGCTGTAGTCACATTTAAGATCCGTGACTGGTCATGGAACCGCAGACAGTATTCTGTATCATCGAACCAGATGAAATATTCTGTTTTTGGAAGGCCGATCTTTCGTACCATGTCAGCGTTTACCAACAGGCCGCAGAAGGTGCTGATATCGTATTCAAAAGAAGCTTTGGCATATTCCTCTTCCGGTACCGGCTTATAAAACATCAGTCTTGGACACTGGATGAAACGTCTGTGGGTGGTATCAATGGCTCCGGCAGTAGTTACAGTGCCGGAATAAGCCAGGTAGTTTGTTTTTAAAATGGCTTTCTGAAGCTGTTCTATATAATCTGCTGCGATCATGGCATCATCATCAATGATCAGGATCCAGTCACAGTCTGTTTTTCCAAGATCTTCCAGTCCCTTTGCAAAGCCGCCGGCCCCGCCGATATTTTCCGGAAGATGGAGGATGTGAAACTCCGGTTTTCCGGCGTTTGGGAAAACGGTTTCAGTTCCAGCCGCCAGCTGGTCCAGATATTCTGAAGTACCATCTGTACTGTGGTTGTCTACAATACAAATATAAGAAAAGGGAACTGTCTGGGACAGAACCTGCTGTATGCATTCTTTTAATAATTCCAGTCGGTTGTAAGTAACGATTGTAACTGCGAATTTCACGATAGGCTCCTTTCGCGCCGTGTTCAATGTGTGTGTTTGCACGCTCACTACAGTATAGCATAAGCAATTTATATGGAAAAGTCAAAAAAACTTATTGAAAGATTTTTGGGGGTACAACCGTACCATTATTTAATGGAGGGGGATAATTTTTCTTGGGAATTCCATTGCATGTACAGGAAAATTATGATAATCTACCAGTATAGGATTCCTCTGTAATATGGAGGAATAAAATGAGTAAAAAAACACTGGAAGAACTGGTATTTCATGACGATTTTATGTTTGCAGCTGTTATGATGGATGCAGAAAACTGCCGATGTTTCCTGGAACGTGTGTTGGAGATCCAGATTGAAAGAGTTGAGATCAGCACAGAACATGGTTTCTTTTTCAATCCGGAATGTAAGAGTATTCGCATGGACGTATTTGCAAAAGATGAAAACAGGACGCATTATGATATTGAGATGCAGCTGGTGAAAAAAGACAGTCTGGAAAAACGCAGCCGTTATTACCACAGTCAGATGGATGTGGAAATGCTGGAAAAAGGGAAAAGTTATGGAGAGCTGGCAGACACATATGTCATTTTCATTTGTAACTTTGATCCCCTGGGGCAGAAAAAATGCCGTTATACCATCCGCAGATACTGTGAAGAAACGGGAAATGTATTTGGTGACGGAGTCTGCACTGTTTTTCTTAATACAAATGGAAAAAATCGTGAGGAAATACCAAAGGAACTGGTAGCATTACTTGATTTTGTTAAGGCTGATCTGGCTGGAAGTGAAGCTGATTATGAAGATGCATTGGTCAAACGGCTTCAGGAGTCCATGCGCCAGATCAAAAGAAGCCGGAAGATGGGGGAACGCTATATGATGTTTGAACAGTATATGAAAGAGTATGTTCAGGAACATGCAGATGAGATCCGGGAAGAAGCGTGGGCAGAAGGATTGGCAGAAGGCCATGCAGAAGGCTTACAGAAAGGTCGTGCAGAAGGCTTACAGGAAGGTCGTGCAGAAGGCTTACAGGAAGGTCGTGCAGAAGGCTTACAGAAAGGCCGTGCAGAAGCTACTACCAGACTGAATAAATTATATTCCTGCCTTCTGACATCGGATCGTGCAGATGATCTGCAGCGTGCACTGAAGGATCCTGTATATCTGGAACAGTTATTGCAGGAGTTTGGTTTTTAATGGCCAAAATAAAGATCAATGATTATAAATTCTATGAATAAAAAAGTCCGGCTCATATCATGTGAGCCGTTTTGCCTGAATGGCAGAATCTATTTCTATTAAGTATCTTATATCGTAGTCAATTCGACTGAATTTCAAAAGAGGTACAGAGGAATCCTATATGCTTTTATGTAAAAAGTGAAAACTGCCGTAGGAACATCTGTTTGAGATGAACCTGCGACAGTTTGTGCTTTGCCTGTTAATATTCTTCTAAGTCGTAATCATAATCGTAGTCATATTCTGTGTCATCATCTGATGTTTCGTCTCCTGGTTCATCTACGGCATCGTAATCTGTCTCGTCCAGTACGCCGTCAGAGTCAAAGTAGTAATATTTCCCATCTATGGTCAGTCCGCCAGTTACCATGGCACCGCTTGCGTTAAAATAGTACCAGTGTCCATTTAACTGCTGCCAACCGGTAAGCATATAGCCGTCACTGTTAAATAGATAGGTGGCGCCGTCGATGTCAGCTATACCGTCAGCATAGTAGGTATCTGCAGAAAGGCGGTACCACCAGCCATGATCATCTTTCTGCCAACCAGTAGAAACCTGAGCGGCTGCTGTTTCTGTTTGATTTTGATTTCCGGAAGAAGACGGATTTTTGGAGGAAGAACCACCAGCTGAGCCGGAATTACCAGAAGAACCGCCTGCATAAGGGCAGACCCCGTTTGGATGGAGATGAGCAGGATTGCCTCCGCAGTGATAGTGATAGCTTCCAAGACCGCTTTTGTTTTTATAATCATGATGTCCGCCGTTTGCATCAGTCCGGCCTTGATGTGCCTCAGCCTCTATAATCAGATTTCCGGATATTCCGGTAAATGCAGGCGTAAGTCCCAAAGAAAGACTGAAAGCAGTGATAAGAACAGCCAATGGCTTTTTCATAGTTGTACTCCCCCTTATGATCATTTGTGGATCTGTATTTATTATGGTTACATTATAAGTATAGAATAGGCACAAAAACGGTGATTTGTCAATGGCTGAGGTCATCTCCGTATGATCTGTGCATATTCGGCCCGCAGTTTCTCCAGATAATGGCTGGAGGTGAGACTGTTTTTGCTTGCCTGCATCAGATTTAAAATGATCAGATCAAGGACCAGTAAAGGAACCGTCATAGAATGATATTCATTTGGTTCGCCGCGATAGCAGTAAAAAGTCAGTCTGGACGGCATTTCTTCCTGAGTCGCAAAAAGGTCTGTAAAAAGGATAACCGGGCAGTTTATCTTGTTACAGTGATCTAAAAGGATCCGTGTTTCACCTAAAAGACGTGAGAAACTGAAAAGAAGGACCAGATCATTGCCGGTAATGTTGACCATATATTCATAAATGGCAGATCCACCTTCTAAGAGAACAGGCTGGATCCCCAATCGTCTTGCGCGATAACAAAAAATGGATGCCAGTCCGTAGGAAGCATCCGGGGCATAGATATAAACATGCTGTGCCTGCAGTAAAAGGTCTGCTGCACGGGCTGGAAGTGCTGGATCCATACGGTCCAGCGTTTTTGCTGTATTATTTCCAAAATGCATTTTCAGGTCTTCTGTAAGGGAAGCGGTTTCTTCAAAACGCTTCAGTGCAGAAGTAAGGCGGGAACTGGGAGTAGCGGTATCCTGGATCCGCTGCTTTATTTTCAGTTCTTTTAAATTCTGAAATCCTATTTTTTTCCAAAATCTTGAAACCGTGGCAGGACTGATGCCTGTGTGTGCAGAAAGTTCTTCTGAAGTGAGATACTGAAGCTGTTCTTCGTTTCGCAGAAGATACTGTATCAGTTTATGGTCCGATTTTGAAAATGTATCTTTATATTGTTCATATAATTCCTGAAGCATCTGAGAATACAACTCCTTTTTTGATCTGAATGGCTGAAAATGATCATCTATATGAGTTATTTTATCATTTGGTGATCATAAATGCAAATAAAATTTCATAATTATAATAAATGAAAAATATTACTCATATTTTACATTTCCCTGCTTTTGAATTTTACATTCCAGACCGTATAATGCAAACAGTTCAACAGGAAAGGGGCATGGATATGAAACAGATATTTGTTTCATCGACTCTGCTTTGGAATGCCGGGCTGGAAGAAATGTTTCAGCGGGTATATGACAATGGATTTGATGGAATCGAACTTTGGGCGCAGCAGTTTTTTGCAAGAGGGTATGACACACAGGAGTATCTGCGTCTTCAGGCATTATACCCTTTAAGAACCTGTGTACACAGCTGCAGCTGGGATTTAAATCTGGCTTCCATGAATCAGGGGATCCGGGAAATGTCCATAAAACAGGTGGAAGTATCTATGAGGCTGGCAGCAGAGTTAGAAGCAATGGAACTGACAGTTCATCCGGGACATATGACACTTCCGGGACGAAGAGAAGAGAGCATGAAACTTCTTCAGGACTCGTTAGAACAGATCGGAAGGCTTTCTGACCGGATCGGAGTAGATGTTTCTTTAGAGATCATGGAAAAGATCCCAAAAGAATTTGTAACAGATGCACAGAGTATGGAAGAAGCAGCAGGAAGCAGAAAAAAACAGTTTTTTTATACTCTGGATATAGCACATTGTGACAGCGAAGAAGAACCATTCCACATATTAGACCAGCTGAAACGGATCTCCAAGATACATATCAGCAACCGGAAAGGAAAATGTTACCATACTCCTTTAGAAAACGGTGATTTTTCATTTAAAGAAATGCTTCCCCAACTTTTAGCATATGGACTCCCTCTGGTAACAGAAGGCTATGATGACAGCAGGGATTTTCATATATTTACAGAGAATACAGCTTTTTTAAAAACAAACGGAGGACTTTAAAAATGAATAAGAAAATGGCATTAATCTTAACAACAGCAGCAGTTATGGGACTTGCAGGATGCAGCGGACAGACTGATAAAACAGAAACAACAGCAGCACCTGCCAAGACCACAGCAGAACCGGCTACACAGGCAAAGGCAGAGACGACAGAAGCTTCCACAGAGGCAGAAAAGAAAGATGTTTCCGGAAAGATCACATTATATACTTCCCAGCCGGAGGAAGATGCACAGAAGCTGATCGATGGCTTTAACAAAGAGTGCCCGGATGTAACAGTAGATGTATTCCGTTCCGGAACAGAAGAAGTAGTCAGCAAGGTTTTGGCAGAGCAGACAGCAGGTGCTGTTCAGGCAGATGTGCTTTTAGTAGCAGACAGTGTTACATTTGAAACTTTAAAAGAACAGGATATGCTTTTACCTTATGAGTCACCGGAACTGAAAGGCATTCCGGAAGAATACATTGATAAAGACCATATGTATACAGGAACAAAGGTGATCACAACAGGTATTGCATACAACACAGATCTGGTAAAAGATGCGCCAAAGGGATTTGCAGATCTGACAGGAGAGGCATTTAAAGATGCAGTGATCATGCCAAGTCCGTTGTATTCCGGTGCTGCAGCTTACAATCTGGGGGTACTCAGCCGCAATGAAACATTAGGCTGGGATTTCTTCCAGGGATTAAAGGATAACGGAATTACAGTAGATAAAGGAAACGGAGCAATACAGAAGGCAGTAGTGGCAGGAGAAAAGTCCTGCGGTATCCTGGTCGATTACATGGCAAACCGTTCTAAAAATGATGGTGCCCCGGTAGAGTTTGTTTATCCGGAAGAAGGTTCACCAGCCATTACCGAACCAATTGGTGTGTTAAAAGACTCCAGGAACCAGGATGCAGCAGAAGCATTTGTAGATTTCGTTCTTTCTGATGAAGGTCAGGAACTGGCAGCTTCTATTGGTTATACACCTGTAAAAGAGGGTGTAGCAGCACCAGAAGGATTAAAATCCATTGATCAGATCAAGACCATCAGTGCTGATACAAAAGAACTTTACAGCAGCCGTGACGCAGATAAAGAGAAATTTTCTGAGATTTTCCAGTAACAGCAGGTATACAGGCAGAAAGGGGCAGCATTGTTATGAAACATAAAAAAGTCTTAGGCAGTACAGGTCTGCTGCTGTTTTACCTGGGAGTCTTCCTGGTATTTATAGCGCCGATCGTCCGTTTGCTGTTTATGAGCCTGAAAGGAAGCGATGGTTATGGACTTTCTAATTATCAGGTCCTGTTACAGGAAAAACGGACCAGAGAAGCGATCTTTAATACGATCCTGATCGCTGCTTCCTCTACCATGATCGCCATCGTGGCAGGAAGCGGACTGGCTCTGGCAGCAGCTTATACCAATATAAAAAGAAAAAGGCTTTTAGAATTACTGGTGCTGCTTCCTTTCATTATCCCCTCTTATATTATTACTCTTTCCTGGAGCGGATTTTTAAGTAAAAAAGGGATCGTAAACCAGATCCTTGGGGCAGTGGGGATCGGTCCGGTGAATATTTATTCCATTGGCGGTATTTTACTGGTGATCGGTATCTGCAACATCCCTGTTGTATACATGAGTGTGATCCATATGCTTCGGCGTATTCCAAGAGACCTGGAATGGGCTTCCAGAGCCTGCGGATTTGGTCTTTCTTATACACTGGTCCATGTGGATCTGGTGCAGGTGCTTCCTGCGATCATTGCAGGCGGGCTTCTGGCGTTTTTATCAGCCATTGATAACTTCTCTGTGCCGGCATTTTTAGGTATCTCTTCTGGCATCCCGGTGCTCAGCACCTATATTTATGAAAAAGCAATTGGATTTGGACCAGACGCTTTCCCTCTGGCAGCTGCTCTTTCTGTTCTTTTATCTGTGATCGCAGTAGGCGGTACATTGATGGAAACAGCATTAGTGGGAAAAAATGGAAAATCAGAAAGCATTAAAGAAGATTATTCGGTACGTATTGAGCTGGAAGGACCAAAACGGAGGCTATTAGAATGGGGGCTGTTGGGAACATTAGGTGTATTAAATCTGGTTCCCATTCTGGTAATGATAAAAAGCGCATTTTTAAAAACATATGGCCTGAAAATGACGTTGGATAATCTGTCCCTTAAAAATTTTGCTTTTGTATTTACAAACAGAGGTGTTCTTGCCGCTGTCAGAAACAGTATCCTTCTGGCACTTGTGACTTGTGGAGTCTGTATTGTTGTGGGAACTGCAGCAGCCTATATGAAAGTGAGAAGAAACAGTAAAGGGGCTGTGACCATGGAAAAATGTGCTTCTCTGACCTATGCCATTCCAGGTATCGTTCTTTCTCTGGCAATGATCTTCCACTGGGTAGAGCCGCTTCCCGGGATCCGTCCGGGAGTATACGGAACCATATGGATCCTGGTGATCGCTTATATAACCAGATATCTGATCCTTCAGATCAAAGAGAGCACCACAGCTCTTATGTCTGTGAACCCGGAACTGGAAGAAGCAGTACGTGCCTGTGGCAGAGGCAAAAGAGCTCTCTGGCAGCAGGTATTGCTTCCTATGCTGGTACGTCCTATTTTATCCGGTTCCTTTTTGATCTTTGTATCATCACTTACAGAACTTACTTTGTCATCTATGCTTGCAAGTGCAGGAACAAAGACCATAGGACTTACTATTTTTAACTTCCAGCAGTCTGGAGATTACAATCTGTCGGCAGCTATGTCAGCTGTGATCGTTGTAATGGTTCTTACAGGTTACTGTCTGGTGGCTTTAAAACCGGCAGAAAAAAAGAAGAGAGGAAAAGAACATGAGTCTTTATTTAGAGCATATAACCCAGAGGTTCGGGCAAACACTGGCGCTTAATGACATTGATCTGGAAATACGAAATGGGGAGTTTCTGGCTATTTTAGGACCTTCCGGCTGTGGAAAGACCACTCTTTTGCGGGCGATCGGCGGATTTGCAAAACCTACAGAGGGAAAGATACGGATGGATGATGTGATCTATTCCGGAAATGGAAAAATGGTTCCGGTAGAGCAGCGTGACCTGGGAATGGTATTTCAGTCATTTGCTTTGTGGCCCAATATGACAGTGCGCCAGCATGTAGAATTTCCAATGAAGAGTCCAAAGCAGAAACACCTGACAGAGGCACAGAAAAAAGAAGCCGTAGATGCAGCCATTGAAAATATGGGATTAAAGCCTTATGAAGACCGGTATCCGGGAGAACTTTCCGGTGGACAAAGGCAGAGAGTCTCTCTTGCAAGAGCCATTGTGGGAAAGCCATCCATTCTTTTAATGGATGAACCTTTAAGTGCTTTGGATGCAGAATTAAAGATCAGTATGCGCCGGGTGATCCAGGATGTTCACCGTATGACCGGGGCGACCATTATTTATGTGACCCATGACCAGAGCGAGGCTCTTGCCATGGCAGATCGTATCCTCATTATGAAAAATGGAAAGATAGAACAGGTAGGAACACCTGAGGAGATCTATCTACATCCACAGACTGAATTTGCAGCGTCCTTTGTAAGCAAATGTAATTTTGTCAGAGGACAATGGAATGATTCCTATTTTAAAGTAATGGATCAGTCCCTTATATATGATGGACCGGAAGTAGCACAGGCTTTTAAAAACCATGGTCTGTTTCCTGTACGTCCGGAGCAGTTTCACATTGTAAAAGAAGGAAAAGGTATTCCGGCAACTGTAACCAACAGGCAGTACAGCGGCAGGGAGATCCATTATTCCTTAAAATGCGGGGAAGATACATTTACGGTATACGCAGGAAGCAGAGAACAGTATGAGCCGGGAGAACAGGTAAAGCTGGTTTACCAGGCATCATAAGAAAAGAGGAATAAAAAATGAAGCTGTTATTTGACCTTCACACACATACAGTGGCCAGTGGTCATGCATTTAGCACATTAAAAGAAAATATAGAAGAGGCAGCGGCCAAAGGATTAAAAGCCATGGGAACATCAGATCACTACAGTGCCATGCCGGGATCTGCGCAGCCTATTTATTTTACTAATTTTAAGGCGATCAAAGAGAAAATACTGGGAGTCCGTATTTTTACCGGTATGGAAGCCAATATCATAGATCTGGAAGGAAAACTGGATGCGGAAGAAGCTGTTTTAAAGAAAATGGACTATGTGATTGCCAGTCTTCATGTTCCCTGTGTAAAAGCAGGAACCAGAGAGGAAAATACCAATGCATTGATCGGAGCTATGAAAAATCCATATGTGAAGATCATCGGACATCCAGATGATGACCGTTTTCCTCTGGATTATGAAAAACTGGTAAAAGCGGCAGCAAAAGAAAAAGTGGCGCTGGAAGTAAACAACAGCTCTTTTTCTCCCCGTACCGGCAGACTGAATGCAGACAAAAATCTTCCGGTTATGCTGTCTTTCTGTAAAAAATACAAGGTGCCGGTGATCGTGGACAGTGATGCTCACATATTTTACGATATAGGAAACCTGGATCGGGCAAAGGAAATGTTAGAGGCTTGCGAATTTCCGAAAAAACTGATCCTGAATACGAAATTAAAAGGTCTTTCTTATGTGCTCAATCTGGAACGGGAAGAAACAAGAGAGAAATACGATCATATGATGGAAGATTAGAACATTGCAGACAGATTTATCTGGAAAATCCGCAATAATGCCGGTACTGGCATTGTTGCGGATTTTTTGCCTTGCTTAAAAAGGTTTCCATGGGTATAATGAGCCAAGAGACAAAAAAGATTTTAAGAGAACATAAATATAAATGGAGTATAGAGAAGATCTTATGGCAAAAGCACCCAGTGTTCGGAAAAACTATATATACAATTTAATTTACCAGGTGATGACGCTGATCACCCCATTTATCACGACCCCGTATATTTCCCGCGTTCTGGGGGCAGATGGAACGGGAGTACAGAGTTATACCAATTCCGTAGTCCAGTATTTTGCCATACTGGCGGCTCTGGGAACGGCTTCTTATGGGCAGAGGGAGATCGCAAGACACAGAGATGAGATAAAGATACGCAGCCGGCTTTTCTGGGAGATCGAGGTGCTTTGTATGGCAACGACCGCAGCATGTCTTATTATCTGGCTGTTTGTGATCGGCTTTGCCAGGGAATACAGGCCTTATTATGTGGTATTGACGATGACACTGCTGGCAGTTGCTTTTGATATTTCCTGGTTTTATGGGGGGCTGGAGCAGTATTCCCTGATCGTTTTGCGAAATACGGCAGTGAAGCTTGTGGGCATTGCCATGCTGTTTTTATTTATCCGGGAAAAAGAAGATCTTCTGCTGTATGTGGCATTGACTGCGGCAACCGGACTTCTGGGAAATGTTTCCATGTGGGGATATTTAAAGGGGCAGGTGGAAAAGCCGGTTTTAAAAGAACTGCGTCCTTTGCGCCATTTAAAAGAGACTCTGGTTTACTTTATACCTACCATCGCCACTTCCGTCTATACCATTTTGGATAAGACTATGCTTGGCTGGTTTTCCGGGGAAAATAAGTCACAGAACGGTTATTATGAATATGCCACCGGTTTTGTGAATATGGCGAAAATACTGATCATGTCTTTTAATGCAGTTATGTCCGCCCGTATGTCCTATTTATTTGGAACTGGACGGATGGAAGAGATCCATAAGCGTTTCCAGGACTCACTGGATTTTGTCCTTTTAATGGCAATGCCTATTATGCTGGGTCTGGCGGGGATCGCAGCCCAGTTTATTCCCTGGTTTTTGGGAAACGGGTATCTGCCGGTGACATTTTTAATGTATGTATGCAGTCCTCTGGTGCTGGTGGTAGGTTTAAGTGACTGCATCGGCAGCCAGATTTTAACGCCTGGTGGAAAACGTGCCCAGAGCGGCAAAGTGATCGTAGCAGGAGCTATGGTCAATGCCTGTTTAAATTTCCTTCTGATCCCTCATTTTGCAGCGTTGGGAGCAGCAGCAGCGTCAGTAGCAGCAGAATGTTTTATCACCTCCCTTTATCTGTGGCTGGGAAGAGATTTTATAAAGCTGAAAATGCTGGTGCGCTATGGCTGGAGGCGTCTTGTGGCGGCTGTTATTATGTTGGGAGCTGTGGTGTGGACGGGACAGTTTTTGGAACAGGTCCGTGGCCTGGGACCTATCACCACTTTTGTTCAGATCGGTGCAGGCGCAGTGGTATATTTACTGGTGCTTCTGGTAATGCGTGATCCGTTCCTGTATCAGTATTTAGGGAAAATATACAGGCGGCTGACGGGACAGCCATAAAAAAATCACAGGAATGCCATGTTATGTGAGATAAAAACAGTTTGGAAGGATTGATTATTGGGACATGCTGAGAGAAAAGCCGGAATTTTATAAAGAGGAAATACGCTGCGGATACACGGTAGATGAAAAAACGAAGCGTGTATGGGCGGTACAGCTGGAAATGTTAGATGAGGTGGAGCGCATCTGCAAAGCCAATGGCCTTAAATATTTTGCTGACAGCGGAACCTTGATCGGTGCCATCCGCCATGAAGGATATATTCCATGGGATGACGATATTGACCTGGTAATGCTGCGGGAAGATTATGATAAATTTGTGCAGATCGCCCCGAAATGGCTGAAAGAAGATCTGGTGCTCCAGACTGTGTATACAGAGAAAAATTACCTTCGCGGCCACGCCCAGATCCGAAACAGCAAGACCTGCGGCTGCAATGAAGAAGATAAAAAGGCGGGATATAACTGCGGTATTTTTATTGATATTTTTCCATTGGACGGTATGCCGAAAACGGAAAAAGAAAGAAAAAGCTGGGCCAAAAAGATCCAGTTTTATTGGACCGTACTTTATACTTGGTACCGCTTTGATTATTATGAAAATGCAACGGTTTTTGGAAAACTTCTCCATGGCATTGGAATGCTTCTCCATGTTCCCATGGTCAAGGCATATAAGGGTTATGAAAAACTGTGTACCCGCTTCAAAGGCAAAGATACGGAATATGTCTGCGACACTGTATTTATCCGCTATCTGGAAAAAAACACCTGGAAGCGGGAGTGGTTCAAAGAAGCTGTTTACATGCCCTTTGAAAACCGTAAGATACCTGTTCCTGTAGGCTATGACGGCAGACTCACCGCCGAATATGGTGATTATATGAAACCGGCCAAAGCCCCGACTATGCATGGGGGACTGATCCTGGATCCGGATGTGCCCTATACGGAGTATTTGAAAAAAGAAAATAAATAAGGCTTTACCCAGATGATTATTTGAGGTGGAAAATTTCGCACGATCCACACGCCGCTGGTACAGACAAGGGAAACCTGAGAGATGCAGGAGAAGCGTGCGCCTGCCAAATAATTATCTGGTTTAGCATATATAAAGATAAAAGGGCTGTTGCAGAATGGATAATTATTTATCTGTTTTACAACAGCCTTTAAAAGAATTATTCGGTTGTTCGCCTAAGATGCGGATACGGATGTTCTGGTCATAGATCTGGGATAAGTTCATGTTCAGGTATTTGTTTTTACAGGCATCGGCAATGGTGCGGTGTAAGGCATCATCAATATTGCAGAAGACAACAGCATCCTTCTGCTCTAAGATATCACTGCTTAAGATCTTTTTTGTCTGTTCTTCTAAGTCAAGAAGTTTATCCATATCAATATATTTACTGTAATTTTCAATAATATAGGGTTCCATGAGCAGTCTGGCTTCAAAAGTCATGGTGATCTCTTCCATTTGGAACCATTGACATCACAGTTGCAGTTGCAGCAACTTTAAGCGGATTTGACCCGGATATGGACGTATTTAACTTTCTATATCTGTTTGACTCCAGAGAAGAAGCTTTTAAGGTACTGGACGGAGAAACAGGACAGGAAATTTTTAAAGGACTGGAAAAATAGGGAATTGAGACCTATGGAACCTTTGATCTTGGTTTTAGAAGCATGACCAATTCCAGCAGACCCATCGTTCATCCGGAAGACGCAAAGGGCATCCGGATGAGAATGCTGGAAAGTTCCGTCTGTGTTGACTCTCTTGGAGAGCTAGGGATCGATGCAGTGTCCATGAGTTTTGGTGAACTGTTTACAGCACTGCAGACCAGGGTGTTATCATTCCCACAAGTATCGGTCTCATCCAGTACGGTGTAGCGACAGGAACTTCTATCAGTGATCTGTTTATGGCAGGTTTCCTTCCGGGAATTTTCATCTGTCTGGTGTTATGTGTGGTTGCCTACTTCTTATGTAAAAAACAGGGATTTGAGCCAAGCGAAAGAGCTGCCACAGAGGAAAAAGTTCAGGCATTTAAGGATGCCATCCTGGCACTGCTGATGCCGGTGATCATTTCTTATCTTCATTGAAACAGATACAGAACTTACAGGGATCGGAGAAGCAGCAACCTTTGGAAGTTCCATGGATGCAATGGAATTTGTAGTAGAAAAACAGTTAAAATCATTACTTTTAGATGAAGATCCCACAAAGATCGAATTTCTCCATCAGAAGATGATGTGGAACAACTGGGCAAATGGCCGTCAGGGAATGGTCATGGGTGCCATCAGCGGCATTGATGTGGCTCTCTGGGATATCCTTGGAAAGGTAGCAAACCTTCCTGTGTGCAAGTTGCTTGGACAGGTAAGCGATAAAGTCCAGGGATATGCAGCTGCCTTTTTAATTGCCATGCATCTACATTTTTTCCATATTTATGAAAATAACTCCGCGAAATGCTCAAAATATGTTTCAAATGTATCATAAAGCAGAGTTTCTAAATCCCTGGTCACCGGAGGCATGGTGCGGATGGGATGATGGGCCATGATGAGAAAATATCCCGGGGCCGGTGTAAGAAAATGGCGGTCATCCGGGTTATTTGCCATTGTTTTAGAAGGCAATATGGTGTTTCCAATTCCATTTTTTTCCAGAAAAAAAAGAATGGATGGAGCTGCTTCACAGGAAGTTGCAGGGAAAGTCAGATATAACTGCTGAAACAGGCGTTTCTGTTCAGCGTAAAGAGGATTTCCTTTTGGAACCGTCATAATTTTAGTATGCTCCAGGGGATCAGAAAGGAGATCATGTTTGGAACAATACACAAGTTCATCTTCATCCAGAATGCGGCTGTCTAAAATAGGATGTTCTTCTTCGCAGGAAAAATAGACCCCATAATCAGCAGATGCATTTAAAAGTGACTCCTGGATCTGCTCACGGCTGTTGGTGCTCACATTCAGCTGGATATCCGGGTGCTGTTTCTTAAAACTGGGAATGACCTGTGTCTGGATGATGTGTAGCAGACTGGGGTCACATTGCAGATAGATACCACCGTCATGTCCCTGCTGATAGGTTTTGATGTGTTCTGACATTTCTTCCTCGATCTGTAGGATGTTGCGGGCAAAGTTTACAAATACCTTTCCGGCATTGGTTGGAAGTAATTTGTTGTGTTCTCTGGTAAATAATCTGGCACCCAGCATTTTTTCCATGCCGTGAAGATAACGGGAAAGAGTAGGCTGGGTCAGATAAAACTTTTCAGCGGCTTTGGTCAGGCTTTTTTCATCTACAATGGCGATCACATAACGAAGAAGCTGGGGATTTAAGTTTAACTCAGAATACCCCTGTACAGAGGATGCAGCTGCATGTCCGCCCTGTATGGAAGCAGGATCGTTTTTACTGCTCATATCAGGATCAGCAGCCTGGAGCAGATCATTTACTTCTTTTGAAGGAATGATCTCAAAACGCTGTTCTGGATTGGACTGGATATCACGGATCAGAAGAAACGCAAGGTACTGTTCCGGTTCTGTCAGTTTATGTCCCAAAGGAAAGCGGATATGGGTTTCTTGGTATACAGGCGGATCTAAGGGGAGAAAAACCAGTTCGTTACAGGGAACGGCGTATTTTTTTGATACAAAGCCTGCTCCGGCAGCATGGTGGAGCATGGACTCAACAATGATCACATTATCGGACTCAAAGGTAATTACAGGTTCAAATCCGGCTTCTTTAAAAAGCTCTTCTGCAAGAATGCGGATATTGTGACGTGGCCCCTGGAGTACGAACGGCGTATCTTTCAGGTCAGAAAGACGGACCTTATCGGAAGATGCCAGAGGATGAGCCGCAGGAAGGGCAACCAGGAGTTCCTCATGCGCAACGGGGATATCGGTTACTTTATCAGAAGATTTTCCGGAGCCGATGGTAAGATCCACTTGGCCTTTCAGAACCGCTTCTGTCTGTTCATTGGAGTATCGTTCTGTGAGAGACAGGGAAATATCCGGGTAACGATCCATAAACGTCTGATAGATCCGGCTGTAGATCACAGAACCACGGTTGGGAGTAGTTCCAAGGCGGATACAGGCATGATCCCTGTTGATGATCGTTCTTAAGGACTGGGAAAGTCTGTTCTGCTCACTGACGATCTTATGTGCGTATTCGATCACGCAGCGGCCTACAGAGGTAGGTGCCAGATGTCGGTGATAACGGAGAAAGATCTGGAAGCCAAGGGAAGCTTCATATTCCGTAAGAAATTTGCTTAAGGCAGGCTGGGAGATCTGCAGTTTCTGGGCTGCAGCGGAAAGATTTCCAAGATCCGCTATAACGGTAAGGTAATAAAATTGTCGTGTTGTCATATAAGATCGGTCCCTTTCTTATTGCTTCTTTAATATATTACAAATAAAATCCATGGAATGTAAAAAACTGGAATTTACTATAACTAAAATGCCATGATAAGTATAATTATTATAGCTTTGTAAAATGAGAAATACAAGTATATAATACAAAATATAAAGACGTATGGCATGGAAATAAGCTAAAATTGCTAAAAAGCCAACGCGGGAACGTAATAATATTATATTTAAAATGATATGAAAAAGGAGAGGGAAAACATGAAGAAAAAGTTGGTGGGAAAACATGGTATTCAAGAACGGGAAAACATGGAGGAGGCGATAAAATGAAATTCAAAGAATTCAGAAAGAAGAATGTGGGACTGTTGCTGATCCTGCCGTGGTGGATCGGATTTGCAATCTTTAAACTGTATCCCTTTATATCATCATTGATCTACAGTTTCCATGACTACAACCTTTTCAGGACAGCTACTTTTTCAGGCTTAAGCAACTACAAAAAAATACTGGGCGACCCATTGATCATGAAGGCATTTATACAGACCTTTAAATATGCCTTTCTTACCGTTCCACTGGAATTGATCTTTGCTTTGTTTATCGCTTATATCCTGAATTTTAAGATCAAGGGCGTGAACTTTTTCAGAACTGCTTATTACATCCCTTCTATTCTGGGTGGATCCGTTTCCATTGCGGTATTGTGGAGATTTTTGTTTAAGACAGAGGGACTTGTAAACATGATCGCATCCAGGTTTGGTATCCAGCCCTTTAACTGGCTGGGTGATCCAGGCGGAGCTTTCTGGGTCATTGTATTTTTAAAGATCTGGCAGTTTGGTTCCCCGATGGTGATCTTCCTTGCAGCCTTAAAGGGAGTGTCAAAGGATCTGTATGAGGCAGCATCCATTGACGGAGCAGGAAAATGGAGACAGTTTTTCAGTGTAACCATTCCACTTATCACACCGGTTATTTTCTATAATTTCGTTACCCAGCTGTGCAACAAGTTCCAGGAATTCAATGGTCCGTTTATCGTAACTCAGGGAGGACCTCTTCGTTCCACTACATTGGTATCTCTTCTGGTATATAACAATGCCTTTAAGAGTTATGAAATGGGTATGGCAAGTGCCATTGCCTGGCTTCTGTTCCTGATCATCATGACACTGACAGGTGTAGCGTTCTTCAGCCAGAAGTACTGGGTATATTATTCTGACGAGGATGGGAGGTAGATCGAATGTCTCGTGAAACACGTAATAAAGTAAATATGGTCTGGAGATATGTCATCCTTCTGGCAGTGGGAGTTGTCATGGTTTACCCCCTGGTCTGGATGATCGGAGCTTCTTTTATGACCAATGAACAGATATTTTCCAGCGTAAGCTGTATACCAAGATTCCCAACCTTAAGTGGTTACAAAAAAGGCTTTGAAGGATACCAGGGAATGACACTCCTTCATTTCATGGTGAACACTTATAAGTTTGTAATTCCAAAAGTACTTTTTACCGTAGCTTCCGCTACACTGACTGCTTATGGATTTGCACGGTTTAACTTTATTGGCAAACGTTTTTCTTTTGCAGTATTGCTGTCCACACTGTTTCTGCCTCAGGTAGTATTAAACGTACCTCAGTACATACTCTTTGACCAGGTAGGATGGTTAGACTCTTATCTTCCTATTATTATTCCTTCCCTGTTGGCAGGAGATACCTACTTTGTATACATGTTGATCCAGTTCCTTCGTGGAATACCAAAAGAACTGGAGGAAGCAGCTGAGATCGATGGATGCGGAATTATGCAGAGACTCTGGTACGTGATCGTTCCAATGCTGAAACCTTCCATTGTTTCCTGTGCATTGTTCCAGTTTATGTGGGCATCCAATGATTTTATGGGACCACTTATTTATGTTAATACAGTAGCTAAATATCCGGTATCCATTTTCCTTCGTATGTCCATGGACGCAGACGTAGGATTTGAATGGAACAGAGTATTAGCCATGTCACTGATCGCTATTGTTCCTTCACTGATCGTATTCTTTACAGCACAGGATTCCTTTGTAGAAGGAATTGCAGCAGGAGGTGTAAAGGGATGAGAAAGGGCAGGATCATTGACAGTCATGCTCATCTGGTCCAGTATATTGCCGGAACGGGCGCAGGTGGAGAGCTGCGCAGCATAGGAAACGGAATGGCTGTCTATGCCAATGGTCAGACCGTAAGGATGATACCGAAGGAGTTTGGCGGGGATCAGGTGACGCCGGAACATCTTTTACAGGTAATGGATAAAAATGGGGTAGAAAAGGCAGTTCTGCTCCAGGGCAATTTCTATGGATATCAGAATTACTACACCCATCTGGCAGTTAAAAAGTACCCGGACCGGTTTGCTGGAGCCGGTGCCTATGATCCATTTTCCAGAGATAAAGATGGTATACGAAGGTACCTGTTTGAAGAACTGGGGTTTAAGATAGAAAAATTTGAGGTAAGCACAGGCTCCGGCCTGATGGCTATCCATCCTGAACTGAAACTGGATGGTCCTGTGATGGATGAAGCCTGTTCCTATGCCTGTGATCATGGTCATGTATTTGTCATTGATATTGGAAAATGTGGAAGTGACAGCTGGCAGGTTCCGGAACTTTGCAATCTGGTTAAAAGATACCCGGAGATGAAATTTGTGGCCTGCCATCTGCTGGCTCCATCAAACAAGGATAAAGACAGGCTGCGCTGGGCCTTAGAACAGTTACAGCTGCCAAATCTCTGGTTTGATCTGTCAAGTGTGGTCCATAACTGCAGGCCGGATGAGTATCCATATCCCAAGGCCATTGAGTTTATCCAGTTGGCTAAGGAGATGGTTGGAGCAGAAAAGCTGATGTTTGGCACAGATTTTCCATCGGCACTGAAAGAGGATGTATATGGTCATTATGTTGGCTATATAGCTGACTCGACCGTGTTCACAGATCAGGAAAAAGAACAGATTTTTTATGAAAATGCTTATGGAGTGTATTTTAATCATCATTGATGCAGAAGGGAGAAAACAAAAATGAAGAAAAATGTAAAAAAATTAGGGGCATTACTTCTGGCAGGAGCAATGGCTGTCAGCACAGTGGGCTGCATGCCTACATCTAAACCGCAGGAGTCCACAGGGGAACAGAATGCGCAGGCCAGTGACGCGACACAGGGAACGGAAGAACCTGCAGCACCGGAAGGACTTGAGATTGATACTCAGACTCCTATTACACTGAGACTGAACTGGTGGGGCGGAGATTCCAGAAATCAGGCTACGCTGGCAGCAATCGATAAATTCCAGGAGAAATACCCAAATATTAAGGTAGCAGCTGAATACGAGGCATTTAACGGCCATGAGGAAAAGATCGCATTGGGCATCAAATCAGGCAATGCAGCAGATGTGATGCAGTTAGACTGGAGCTGGGTGTCCACCTACTCACCAAAAGGGGACAACTTCTATGATCTGAACAAGGTATCCAATATCCTGGATCTGGACAATTATACAGAGGGGGATAAATCCGTATTTACCATCAACGGCAAGCTGAACGCCATCCCCATCAGCAATACAGGAAGAGTGTTCTGCTGGAACAAGACCACTTTTGATAAGATCGGTGTGGAGATCCCTACTACATTAGATGAACTGTTAGCAGCAGGAAAAGCATTTGAGGCATATGATGACTCCTACTATCCGCTGGTTACAAAGGAACTGGATCGTGCTTTTCTTATGGTTTATTACCTGCAGTGTAAATATGGCAAAGACTGGGTAAAGGATGGCGCTTTGCAGTACAGCCAGGAAGAAATCGCAGAAGGATTTGATTTTCTTAAGAATCTGGAGGACAACCACGTAATTCCTACTTTACAGAAGGTAGCAGGAGACGGCGCTGACCTGATCGATACAAACGCAAACTGGATCGATGGACATTATGCAGGCATTTTCCTTTATGATACTTCCATTGTAAAACATGCAGAAGCAGTAAAAGACGGTGAGTTTGTGATCGGTGATTACATTAAGATGGGTGATTACCACGGCGGCTTTATCAAGGTAAACCAGGCATTTGGTATCAGCGCAACCACAGAGCATCCGGCAGAGGCAGCTGCTTTGATCCAGTTCCTGGTAGCCGAAGAAGATGGTGTAAAGACACTGGGAGATACCCGTGGTGTTCCTGCTAACAAGGCTGGACTTTCTATGCTGGATCTGAGCGGAAGCCAGGTAGCAGAGGCAAATGCAAAGGTAATGGAATGGAGCAGTTTCCAGATGGATCCAACCTTTGAAAGAAACTCCTTTACAGGCGCAGATGGTACTTTCTTTAATGCTCTTCAGCTTTCAAGCTATGGGGAAAGTGATTCCATGTCCTGTGCAAAGATCGTAGAAGACGGTGTAGCAAATGAGCTGTCTTCCACAGGATTATAAGATCTATAAAAATAAAAAAGATAAACGGAGGCAATGAAGATGTTTACTTTTTCTTTTGAGGATAAAATAAAATTTACAAAAGCCGTATACTATCATTTCCATAAAATTCCCCTACCAAAGCCTTTTAAAGACGGAACCGGAGGAATGGGAAAGTTCGCACCGGAACAGGGCTGCATTGAACTGTATGACCAGGAAGGAGCATGCGCTCATCTGTCAGTAGGTCCTGGATTTATTACGGACATTCTTCCTATGATCTTAAACGGAGAAGAGCATAGCTACAATGAGTGGAGAAACAGTCTTTACTGGAAGATAAGAAACGCAGGATTTCAAAGCGAGAAGGCTGTGGAAGTGGGACAGTTAGACCTGATGATGCTGGATATCCTGGCTCAGAGAGCCAATAAGCCTCTTCACAGATTTATGGGAGCTACAAAAGACTGGGCCCAGGCTTATAAAGGCGGCGGTTCCCTTCTTATGGAGGATGATGAGCTGGTAGAAGACATGGTCCGGTATGTGGAGGAAGGCTACACCACTGTTAAATTTAAAGTGGGAAGTAATGACGGTACCGATATGGAGCGGGATCTTCGCAGAATCGAAAAGGTCCGTAAGGCAGTGGGAGACAAAATCGGTGTAGCAGTTGACTGCAACCAGAGATGGGATGTGGACAGTGCATACAAGTTTGCGAAGCTGTGTGAACCATATCACCTGGCATGGCTGGAGGAACCGATCCATTCCCATAACATGAACGGGATCCGCAGGTTAAAAGAAATGGGAGTGAAAATTCCAATCGCTTTTGGAGAGTCCATGAGGATCTATTATGAATATGAAACTTATATTGAAAAAGGCGTAGATCACGTTCAGCCGTCTGTAGGCAGAATGACCAGAATGGATGATCTTATCAGGATCCGTGATCTGGCCCGTGAAAAAGGAGTTAAATTCACATCCGGCGGAAGAATTTATCTGAATGCCATTTTTGGTTGTTTATACAACGAAGATGAGTGGATCGAATACCATGAGCCGATCAGCCGCCCGGTAGGTGCTTATACCCTGTTCCAGCCTGAGGAAAAGAACGGCCGCTTCTACTGCCAACCAGATCTTCCTGGTAATCCACAGCGTCTGGATATTGCGAAGCTGGAAAAAGATGGGCTTATGGAGAGCAGAGAGATCTATTATCCGAAAAACTGGTAAGTAAATTCGAAAAATTCAAGTTTAATAACGGGAGAGAATAAAAAATGAAAGTAGGATTTATTGGTTTAGGAATTATGGGAAAGCCAATGGCAAAGAACCTTTTAAAGGCAGGTTATCAGGTTTGTGTGAATGACTTCCACAAAGAAGCAGTAGAAGAGCTGGTAGCAGCAGGTGCTACAGCAGGTGCAAATAACGCAGAAGTTGCAAAGGGCGTAGATGTAGTCATTACCATGGTGCCAAACTCTCCAAATGTAAGAGCTGCTTTATTAGGTGAAAATGGTGTTGCAGAGGGAGCAGATAAAGATACCGTAGTCATCGACATGTCTTCCATCGATCCAGTAGAGTCCAAGAAGATTGCAGCTGAGTTAAAAGAAAGAACTGGCATGGAAATGTTAGACTGCCCGGTTTCCGGCGGAGAGCCAAAGGCAATTGATGGAACCTTATCTATCATGTGTGGTGGTAAGAAAGAGGTATTTGACAAGTACACTGACTTATTAAAGGCAATGGGAAGTTCTGTTGTATATGTAGGTGAGATCGGCTCCGGAAACGTAGCAAAACTGGCTAACCAGATGGTCGTTGCAGCCAATATCGGTATCTGTGCAGAGGCAATGACCTTTGCAAAGAAAATGGGAACCGATCCAGAACTGGTATATCAGGCCATCCGTGGCGGCCTTGCTGGTTCTACTGTTATGGACGCAAAGGTGCCTATGATGTTAGCTGGAAATTACAAGCCTGGATTCAGAATTGACCTGCACATCAAGGATTTAAACAATGCATTAAATGCTTCCCACGCTATCAATATGCCAGTACCAATGACCGCACATATGATGGAAGTAATGCAGGAATTAAAGAATCATGATGAAGGAAGCTGTGACCATGATGATATCATCCGCTATTATGAGAGAATGACCGGAGTTTCTATTGTAAAAGAGAAATAGCAGCAAAACAAGATAAGAAATGGTCAGAAGATCCGAAATCGGATCTGAAAGGAAAGCGTTATGAATACAGATTTTATCAAGGGCGTTATCGTTCCTATTATTACAGTTATTGACGAAGAGGAAAAAATCAATGAAGCAGCTATGCGGGCACAGGTAGACTATGTGATTAATGGCGGTCTTCACGGGATCCTTGCTTTTGGTTCCAATGGTGAGTTTTATCAGATCGAAGAAGAGGAGATGGAACGGGGCTTTAAGATCATGGTAGATCAGGTAGCGGGAAGAGTACCTGTTTACTTTGGCATCGGAGCCATCAATACAAAGAAATGTGTCCGCCTTGCGAAAATGGCAGTGAAAAACGGAGCAGCGGGAATCTCCATTTTGCAGCCAATGTTCTTAAAACCGAATTTTAATGAACTGTTCCTGCATTTTAAAACCATTGCAGAAGCAGTTCCGAATACGCCGGTTCTGTTGTATAATAATCCAGGAAGAGTTGGTTATACCTTAAGTGCAGATCTGGTGGAAAAACTGGCCCATGAGGTGGAAAACATCGTAGGTATGAAAGATACCTCCGGTGACATTACCCAGACAGAGGAATTTATCCGCAGAAATGCAGATGTAGGTTTTAAGGTATTTGGCGGAAAGGACACACTGTTATATGCCAGCTTATGTATTGGAGCTGTAGGTGGTGTGTGTACAGCCGGAAACTTTATGCCGGAGCTGATCGTAGATATTTACAATAAATACGTGGCCGGAGATCTGAAAGGTTCCCTGGCAGCCCAGTATAAGTTAAATCCAGTTCGTCTGGCAATGGATGGTGCAAGCTTCCCGGTAGCTGCAAAGGATATGGCTATCATGCGTGGACAGGCAGCTGGAAAACCATATTTACCAAATCTTCCAACACCAGAAGGTGCGTCTTATGATAAGATGAAAAAAGAAATGGAAAAAGCAGGTCTGATCTAATATGAAACATACAGTTACATTAAGAAACGGAGTGCAGGTTCCGGCCTTAGGGCTTGGGACCTGGTTCCTTGGGGAAAATAAAGCAGCAAGAGCGCGGGAAATGGAAAGTCTGCGCACAGGCATTTCTGCTGGTATGACGCTGATCGATACTGCAGAAATGTATGGAAATGGAAAAGCGGAAAGTCTTATAAAAGAGGTCATTTCTGATAAAAAACGGGATGATCTTTTTCTGGTATCCAAAGTTCTGCCAAACAATGCGGGAAAGCACCGCCTGGAGCGGGCGTTAGATGACTCCATGAAGCGCATGGGTGTAGAATATCTGGATCTTTATCTGTACCACTGGAGGGGAAACTATCCTCTGGAAGAAACCGTAGCAGAGCTGGATCGTGTGAAAAAAGCAGGAAAGATCAAAGAATGGGGCGTTTCCAACTTTGATATTGATGATATGGAAGAACTGTGGCAGATCCCGGAAGGCAGAAACTGCCTGGTAAACCAGGTTCTTTATCATACAGGCTCCAGAGGCATTGAATACAGCCTTCTGCCGTGGATGAGAGAGCATGATGTGGCCTTGATGTCCTATTGTCCTCTGGCACAGGCTGGGACTTTAAGAGAGGGCATCTTAAACAACCCGGTTTTAAAAGAGATCGCTAAAAAGTATAATGCCACCGTAGAGCAGGTCATGCTTGCCTGGAATATCCGGGACGGACATACCATTGCCATTCCAAGAAGCGGCCGTGCGGAGCATACACTTCTTAATGCACAGGCAGATCAGATCCAGCTGACAGAAGAAGATTATAAAGCTATCGACCAGGCATATCCGCCGCCAGTAAGGAAAGAATATCTGGATATACAGTAAAATTTCGCATTAATATTTGAACAAGATCATAAAAGGACAACTGACGTTTTTAGCAACGCAGTTGTCTTTTTTGTTGCTTATCAGTAATTAGGTGAAAAATATATTGTATGCAACAAAAATAAGTGATAAAATGAAATAGATAAAATATTATCTGTTTTTAATATAAAACTAATATTTTGGATAAAATATTAGCAGAAAGATAAATGGGGTGTCTATGGAACAGCTTATATGGGAAACAGCAGAAGAACTGGATCAGAAACTTGCGCAGAGAGTGCGTAATATCAGGAAACGCCGCTTGATCTCCCAGGAGAAATTAGCATCTTTAAGCGGTGTAAGCTATGGTTCGATCAAGAGATTTGAAGCGACAGGACAGATCTCATTGATATCTTTGACGAAGATTGCTATGGCTTTGGATATAGCAGATGAACTGAGAAATATTTTTACGCAGGTACCGTACAGAGATATCCAGGAGGTTATAAATGAAAGAAGATAATGTGCTCCAGGTATACTATGAGGAAAAGCGTATGGGAATTCTGGCGCTGACAGCGGATCATAAAGCGGCTTTTCAGTATGATGAAAAATGGCTGGAAAATGGTTTTTCTATCAGTCCTTTTTCACTTCCACTGAAAAAACAGGTATTTTTACCAACAAAAGATTATTTTTCAGGTCTTTTTGGAGTGTTTGCAGACAGTCTTCCGGATAATTGGGGAAGATTGTTGTTAGACCGGTTGATCCGGGCACATAAGCAGGCTCCAGACGAACTGACAGTTTTAGATCGATTGGCAATCGTTGGAAAGTCAGGAATGGGAGCGCTGACTTATTATCCTGAAAAGAGTTTTTCTGAGCAGACAGGGAATTTGGATTTAGATGAACTGGCAGAAGAATGTCAGAAAATATTGAATACAGAATATTCAGATAAGTTGGATGAACTGTACCGTCTGGGTGGCACCAGTGGCGGAACAAGACCAAAGATCATGACTACGATCAATGGGGAAGAATGGATCATAAAATTTCCTGCCCACGTAGATGGGAAAGATACAGGAAAAATGGAGTATGATTATTCCTGCTGTGCCAGACAATGTGGTATTGTTATGAGTGAAACAAGATTATTTCCTTCTGACAAGTGCAAAGGATATTTTGGAACAAAAAGATTTGACCGAAGACCAGATGGAAAAAGGCTCCATATGCTGACAGCGGCGGCACTTTTAGAGTTAGATTTTGAACAGCCAAGTCTGGATTATCATAGTTTGATGAAGCTGACAAAAATACTGACAAGAGATAACGCAGAAGATATGGAAAATATGTTTCGTAGGATGTGTTTTAATGTATTTGCCCATAACCGGGACGATCATTCAAAGAATTTCACATATTTATATGATGACAAGGAAGATAAATGGCATTTAAGTCCTGCGTATGATCTTACCTACAGCAATACCTATTATGGAGAACATACAACTACGGTTGATGGAAATGGAAGAGATCCGGGAAGAAAAGAACTTCTGGCAGTTGGAATTGCGGCAGGCATGAAAAAGGGAAGCTGTGAAAAGATCATAGATGAAATACAGACATATGTGAAACAGATGTTGAGGGAATATTTGGAAAGATGTCAGTAAAATATTGTAAGAAGTCATGGAGGCAGTTATGAAGATTGAACACATTGCACTTTATGCAAATGACCTGGAAGGAGCCAGGAAATTCTTTATGAAATATCTGGGTGCACAGTCAAATGATGGGTATCACAATCCGAGAACCAATTTTCGCTCTTATTTTCTTTCATTTGATGATGGCGCAAGACTTGAGATCATGAATAAACCGGAAATGACGGATCTGCCGAAAGATCTGGTACGCACCGGATATGCGCATATTGCTTTCAGTGTGGGAAGTAAGGAAAAGGTAGATGCCTTGACTGCTCAGTTAAAATCTGATGGGTATGAGATAGTCAGTGGGCCGCGGACCACGGGAGATGGTTACTATGAAAGCTGCATTGTTGCAATCGAAGGCAATCAGATTGAAATTACAGTTTAAGTCTGACAAATCAGATCACATTTGTCAGGATGGAGCGTATATCGGCAATAGACGGGAAAAAATCTTAAGGGTAAAGACAGAAAGATGAAAGAAGAATATTATCAGATTGGCGATGTCAGCAGAATTACAGGAATATCAAAGGATACCTTACATTTTTATACAAAGATCGGGCTGGTAACACCGGATTATATAAATCCGAAAAATCATTACCATTATTATTCCAGGTGGAATATGTACCAGTTAGATATTATTGCTACCTGCCGGAATTTAAAGATACCACTGGAAAAGGTAAAAGAGATCATATCCTCCAGAGATAATGAAAAAGTAGTGAAGCTGCTTATGGAATATCAGAGTGAAGCCTTAAGGCTCAGTCAGTATTACAAACAGGTAGCAGATGATATCAGCTGGTATTATGAGGAAAATGAACGCATTAAAACACAAATGTCTGACTGCAAAGTACATATAAAGCATTTTGGGCCGGAAACAGTTATTGTAGGAAACCAGAAACGGAAAGAGTCGTCTTATCATGCAAATCTTCAAGATGTTTTAATCTAGGAATTCCAGACAACAAATCTTGTCCGCAGAAAATATGGATATTTTCTGGATACGGAGAGATTTTTAGGAAATGAACTTAGAAAATATCGAGAATATATAAAGCTGCCAGATGGTGATTACAGCGCTATAAAGCCAGAACATTTATATACACTTCCTGGCGGAAATTATGCAGTCTGCACAATACCTATAAAAAATGAAAAAGCCGATTTTTCACCACTGATCCATTGGCTGAAGGAAAAGCATTACAGAACAGATGCTGTTTTTGCAGAGAAAGTAGGATTTCAGCTGTTCAAATATATTTATCACTACTACTGTGAGATAAAAATACACCTGGTTTCCCAATAAATCCTGTTGACAGTGGAGTTACTACACGGTTTAAAATACCTTCTGAAGAAAATTCAGGAGGTTTTTTGCTATGGATGTAGAGAATATACCAATTTTTCACAGAGGATGCTGTAACTGTATTAGGGATATATTATAAAATACAGTCATTCTTTTTTATTTTGCTCCTTGGCTTCCAACAGGTATTACTGCCATTATTCAGTTATCATTATGGAGCAGGCGATTTTCAGAGAAACAGGGAAATTCTGAAGTACTCCATGATGTTTTCCGTGGGTATTATGGCAGTGGCAACAGGGATATTTTTTCTGTTTCCTGAGAAACTTGTACAGATATTTTCTACAGAGTCTGCGATCGTGGCAATTGGTAACTATGCATTTCCAGTCATTTCTGTCAGTTTTGTTTTTGCAGGACTTACCATCGTTATAACATCCTATCTACAGGGGATCGAACATATAAAGTTAAGTCTTTTTATCATTGTGTTACGCCAGATCATTCTTCTTGTTCCGCTGGCGTGGTTATTTCATTTTATAAGTTTAAATGCAGTGTGGTGGACATTTCCGGTTACAGAGATCATTGCCAGTATAGCAGGTATATTTATAATATTTATTTCATTAAAACATCAGTAAAATAATGTAGAGTAAAAATTCTGGACAATTTTCTT